>Ga0209373_10000168_pt1 | contig 139717 bp, 112 predicted proteins | sample Higcelweek5metaG_FD_187173 | JGI IMG/M metagenome (GOLD analysis project Ga0209373, IMG submission 187173) | Freshwater pond sediment microbial communities from the University of Edinburgh, under environmental carbon perturbations - High... | ecosystem: Environmental > Aquatic > Freshwater >... | reverse complement strand
GGGGTGGTCGGATGCGGTGTTTTGGATCATTAACAGTGGGCAAGAAAATCGAAACAGCTGGAACGGCTGGGACTGTTCACGCAGCTTGACTGCGTTGCTTTTGCGGGATATCATGGGGATCAAAGCAGAATGAATCAGGATATGCAGGGATACGGGCTTTGCGTGACCGGGTTATGAAAATAACCTGAAAGTTCTATATTCAGGCAGAGCAAAATGATTGCTTCCGGAGAAAGCCAGCCTTTGCGTGGTGAGAGCCGCAAGGGCTGGTCGGATGCGGTATGTTGAAGCATTATGCTGAGAAACCATGCGTAAAATTAGCATGGAGAGTACGGCTGACACTTGTTTTCAAAGCATAATGAATCAGGATATGCAGAGGTATGGACTTTGCGTGACCGGGTTATGAAAATAACCTGAAAGTTCCATATTCAGGCAGAGCAACAATGGTTGCTTCCGGAGAAAGCCAGCCTTTGTGTGGTGAGAGCCGCAAGGGCTGGTCGGATGCGGTATGTTGAAGCATTATGCTGAGAAACCGTGCGTAAAATTAGCATGGAGGGTACTGTTGACACTTGTTTTTGCTGCGGTGAAGAGAAAGAATACCCAAAAGTTTTGCTACGGATATCTTAATTTATCCAAAGACTTTACTGACTGCCCAAATCAGATGAGTAAATTGACCAATAACCAATTTGCAGATGATTTATAGCAGCTAAGGGGTTAAGTGCTGATGCGCTTAATACCCTTAAAACATTATATCATGTCCGTGTTGTAAGAGCCTGTTTAAGATCTTTTTGTGCCTGCCATTTTAAGCGGATTTATTGTCAGGCAAGGCGTGAGGAGGGAGAATAACTGTTGTTATTTAACCGACGAGCAACGCAGCATGGCGGGAAATGCGCCAAAATGACGGGTGCAATAAAGATTTTAAACAGGCTCTAAGGTAGTCAGGGTAGTCGGCAGTTTTTTTCCGCTTACACACGGGGCGAAAAATCTCCGGTGCACCCGCAATGCCAAGACCGGGCGGCGGGGTCAAGCCGCTTTTCGTGACCGTCCTATTCGCGGGTCTGGGATGTGAACAACTTTTTCAAGCACGGAAAGGTTTGACCGAGCAGTGAAATGAGGTTGCTTGTAAGCATGGTTTTCACTTTTTTGCTGCGGCGGAGAGAAAGCATACCGAAACTGACGGCAGTAATAGAACAGGTGTAATCCGTGGGACAGGGCGCCAATTCGCAGGGGCAGAAACTGACAGGCGCCGCTGGATGGTGAGGTCAAAAACAGGAAGAAACAAATTTCCTGAAACAGGGGCTGCAAATTGATCTTTCACACGTGGGTATTTTGTTGATTTTAAGCAAAATGGGGTAGAAGTGGTGGAGCATTTCACAAAGCAGGCGGGGGTATTGTTCATTACCGACAAAACAATTATAACAATGTCCGAGATTATCGTGAGCTATTAATTTGACTTCATAGCGTACTAACGCTATCATATAGTAACCCTGAAATTCTTAGGGAAATTATATGATTGGAGTGTTAACCATGAAGGAAAAACAAACGGGAACGGCGTACTTCAAGCATCAGGCGCGAAGGCTGAGTGAACTGGAGGATTATCGGACGGAATGTATCAGTAGGGGAAAAAAGCCGCAACGTTATGTGGTTGAAAAAGTGATCGCGCTTAGCAAAATTGAGTTCGACAATGCATGCGCCGATCTTTTGGCGGACAGAAAATTTGTTGAGGATAATATACCGCTGATGACGGTGGACGCAAACAATTTCTGGCACTGTCTGCTGGTGGTACAAAAGGGAAATGAGGATATTGGTATACTTATTGAATCCAGAAAAAAGAATTCGCCGACATACACCGCGCTGTATAAAAAACAGGGATTCAAAGTGGCGGAGCAAGCTGAGAATGGAGGAGCCATATGAAAGCAGAGCTTGCGAAAATTGCGAAGGATATGCTTTTGATTGATACGCTGGAGACAAGGAACTCCGATATAATGGATTTTCATGAGGTGTCGGTATGGCAGCTTCGAAAAGCACTGGAAGCGGCGTATGCGTTGGGGAAAAAGGAAGCTGAAAAGCATAGCCTGTGACTATCTGTACAATGTAGACTGATTCTATCTGGTATTTTCGTGTATTTCTGTAATTGCTATACTCTTTATAGTATGGGATAATGTACTGACCAAATAAAACAGGGAGGTACATGCAAATGAATGAAAGATTTGAAAAAGCGATGGAGGACTTTATAACCGGCAGAATCAACGATTGGGGCTATGTTTCCTCAAAGGCGGTTTCCGAAGCAATGGAACAGGCGGGGCGTCAGGAGAAAAAGCTGAAGGATAGCTTCTCCGAGGAACAGCAAAGGTTGTGGAACGCCTATGAATCCGCTCGCAGCATACTGTCGGGCGAGGAAACCCGTTTCTACTACCGGGCAGGCTTCGGCGACGCGCTGCGGTTTTTGTGCCGGATTCGGGAGGAATAGCTGAAAGAAACATGTGACGGCAGACGGAAAGTGTTCTGAAAAGGGGCGCTTTTCGTCTGATGGGAAAGGCTCATGAAAATGAAACGAGCGGATAACCGTTTGTCAGATTGATACAATAATTTCTGCCCAAAAGGCCGCATAATTGGCGGTTTACAGCTTGCTATTATAGGCCGATCAGAGTTATACTTTGAGTTGAGGGAAGTGATTGTATGGAACGGATCGTAAAGAAAATGCCGCCGTCAGCACCTGTAATACCAAAGAAACTGCGGGTGGCGGCCTATGCCAGAGTGTCGACAGGGAAGGAGGCGATGGTGCATTCCCTGTCGGCGCAGGTGAGCTATTACAGCGAAATGATACAGAACCATCACGGGTGGCTGTATTGCGGTGTATATGCGGATTATGCGGTTACAGGAACAAAACAGGAGCGGCCGGAGTTTCAGCGTATGCTCGCGGATTGCAGAGCCGGAAAGATTGATATGATACTCACAAAATCTATCTCACGCTTTGCACGGAACAGTGTTGATCTGCTTGAAACTGTCCGGGAACTGAAAAACCTTGGCATTGACTGTTATTTTGAAAAAGAAAATATCCATTGCATAAGCGGGGACGGAGAGTTGTTACTCTCCATCCTCGCTTCTTTCGCGCAGGAAGAAAGCCTGTCGGTGAGTGAGAACTGCGCATGGCGGATCCGAAATAAATATAAGGACGGGATTCCCAATACTTTTACCATTCTGGGTTATGATGTAAAAAAGGGCGTACTTACGGTGAACCCCGAAGAAGCGAAGATTGTAAAAATGATTTTTTCGGATTATCTAAGCGGGATGGGAAAAACGGCAATTGTCAAAAAACTCCACGAATCGAGGGTCAGGCCGAAACTGAATGGGGAGTGGGACAGCCGGAAAATTCACGATATTCTCTGCAACGAGAAGTACATCGGAGATTTGCTGATGCAGAAAGGGTATATCAGCGACCACCTTACAAAAAAGAACAGGAAAAACAAAGGCGAGCTGCCGCAATATTTGGTGAAAGACAACCATGAGCCAATTATTTACAGAGACACCTTTGAAAAGGCACAAAGAGAAATGGCCAGGCGTGCCGGACAGTATTATCCAAGGTCAGACATTACAGCAAAGTATCCGTTCACCGGTAAAATCGAATGCGGCATATGCGGGAAACACTACAGGCGGAAAATTAATAATTCCGGTACGAAATACGAAAGGGTCATATGGGTCTGTTCGACCTACAATACTCTGGGGAAGAGCCATTGCGCATCAAGGCAGATTCCCGAAAGCACACTTCAATGCCTAACCGATGGGTTGAAGGTGCACAGCATGGTTGCGTATCCCGATAAAACGCTGAAAATTATTTTAGAGGATAATACAGAATTGATGAGGGAGTGGGAATAAGCATGAACAGACAGGTTACCGTGATTCCGGCAGTAATGCCGCAATTTGTGAATAAAAAAATGTTCACCAATAGAAAGCGAGTGGCTGCGTATGCCAGAGTATCAACCGATTTTGAGGAACAGCAGTCCAGCTATGAGGCGCAGGTGGATTATTACACAAGGCATATTCAGTCCAATGAAAACTGGCAGTTTGTGCAGGTATACACTGATGAGGGAATAAGTGCAACGAGCACCAAAGGGCGTGATGGGTTTAACAAGATGATAGCCGACGCTATGGAAGGGAAAATCGACCTTATTATTACAAAATCGGTCAGCCGTTTTGCTCGCAATACTGTGGATACCTTGACCACTGTGCGGAAGCTGAAGGATAAAGGGGTTGAAGTGTATTTCCAGAAAGAGTCCATTTTTACTCTTGACAGCAAAGGCGAACTGCTGATTACAATCATGAGTTCACTTGCACAGGAGGAAAGCAGGTCTATTTCGGAAAATGTCACATGGGGCGTGCGGAAGCGGTTCGCGGACGGTAAGGTCAGTTTGCCCTACAAACACTTTTTGGGGTATGAAAAAGGGGAGAACGGTCTGCCGGAAATCGTGGAGAAGGAAGCGGAAACGGTACGGCTGATCTACAGGATGTTTCTGGAAGGAAAAACCGCCGGAGCGATAGCGCGGCACTTAATAAACATAGGCATACCTACGCCGACAGGAAAGCAAAGCTGGAATCCGGCGACAATCAATAATATCTTAAAAAGTGAAAAATACAAAGGATCAGCCATTCTGCAAAAGACCTATACCATTGATTTTTTAACCAAAAAGAAAAAGATTAACGAAGGCGAAATTCAGCAGTTTTATGTTGAAAACAGCCATCCGGCAATTGTGTCCCCCGAGGTATATGACATGGTTCAGTATGAATTTCAGAAACGGAAATCCGCCAAAGGGTACATGACAGGTCACAGCCCATTTTCCGGCAGAATTGTCTGCGGGCAGTGCGGCGGATTTTATGGCAGCAAGGTCTGGCATTCCAACAGCAAATACCGTCGGGTGATCTGGCAGTGCAACCATAAATTTACGAATCAGGAGAAATGCAGAACCCCGCACCTTTATGAAGAGGATATTAAAAAGGCTTTTGTGGACTCGTTTAATAATATGATAAAGAATAAGGATGAAATACTGCGGGAATACAAGGAAATCATGGATAGGCTGAACGATACCTCTGCCCTTGATAGAGAGGACGATAAACTGCGGGAGGGACTGGAAGCGGTCACCACACTGCTCCGCAGCTGCGTGGACGAAAACGCACGTTCGGTGCTGAATCAGGCTGAATATACCAAAAGATATTCTGAGTTGAAAGACCGGTTTGACAGGATTCAGCTGGATATCGCCGCCGTCAGCAATAAGCGGATGGAGTATACCGCAAAGCGTCAGGCCATTGCGGAGTTTATACAGACACTGCAAAAACTTGAGAGGCTGATCACCGGTTTTGACGAAGAACTTTGGAATGGTATGGTGGAAAAAGTCATCGTTTATGAAAAACAGGACGTTGTATTTATGTTCAAAGGTGATTACAAATCGGAAAGATTATGATACAATACAATACAATACAATACAATATAATGTAAAATAGATATAAATATAACATTATAATGAAATAGTAACAAGGTTTATGGTAATTTATCTTCTTGCCATAATTACGGACGAGTTTGTTATAATCAGCATACCGTTTAAATATTTTGAGCTACTCATTATCGTCGTGGGAATAGGCTTTTTTATAACCTCGTGCAAAAGCAAGACAATGCTTGGGTTTATCGTCGTCGGCATGCTTTGGATTTATATCGGGATTGTATATGGCGTGCGGTATTGTAAGTTGATATGGGCTGTAACATAAGCTGTTTATGGTAAAATAAAAGTACAGCAAAAGTCAACCAAAAATTCAGCACCTGAAAAATGGTAAATAGTGACCCTATCAGCATCGAAAAAATAGGAAAGGGAAGGACAGCACGCCGGAGATTGTGCCGCGGGAAACGGAAACGGTGCGCAGGATATATAAGTGTTCCACCAGCAAATACCGCAAGGTGGTCTGGCAGTGCTATGAGCAGTACAGAAAAAAGGGGAAGAGAGCCTGTAGCTTGCCGTATGTTAAAGAAGAAGCCGTCAAACAAGCTTTTGTTGATGTTTATAACGGCATGGTGGAGAATAAGGGGAACTTCGTTTCCATCTTGGAGCTATCCCTTGTGGGCGGCGCAAAATCTGATAAAATTGCGGCAGAGTTATACGTTCACTTTTGTTTTCCGTGACGGGACGAAAATAGACGGGCAGGTTTAAAGCAGCAAAACTCAATAGGCAAGAAGTTATCGTGCGGTATCTCCCTTTTAGTACTAATTAAGTGTAATTGTTAGCCACTAAGAAAAGGCTATACAGTTGCACTCTAATTATTTTATAAAATGGCGTGTAAATGTAAAGACTTCTTCCTCGGTTCGAAAGATAAAAGCAATTTTCTTCAATTTAGCGATTGACTATATAAGAAGAATCTGGTATAATATTTACGAAGAAAGAAAAATGCTGTTTATTAGGGATTCATTGATAATAATAATTTAATCCGTTGCGAAGTTATACGGATTAAATTATTCATAAATCAAAGTAAAGGGGTAAAATCAAATGAAAAAATTCAAAAACAATTATTCCGCGCGAATCTTTTCCTTTTTTCTGTCTGTCCTTATTTTACCTGTGTTTGCAGGGAGTCAAAGCTATGCTGCCGAAAGCAATCTCGGCGATGCAATTGTCATTACAAGCGGGGCTCAGCTTGAACAAATACCCATCGGAAGCACGGCTCATTATGTGCTTGCCAATGACATTGACTTAGGGCAGTTTCCCGCGTTTCCTATGATAAAGGAGTTTGCTGGACATTTTGACGGGGCGGGGCATGTAATTAAAAATCTTGCCATCCCCGGCGAGTCGGACGTTAATAAACAAACCTATACTTCTTTGGGTTTCTTTGAATCCGTAAAAGACGGCGCTGTTATCGAAAATCTGGGCATTCATGAGTGCTACATAAAATCGATACAAGACGGACGGGATACCGCCGGGGGGCTGATCGGCACTGTAAACTACAACGGCGGGAAAATACAGATACAAAACTGTTATTCTTCCGGTACTGTTGCGGGCAAGACAGCGGGCGGGCTGATCGGCTTATTAAACGGCGATGTTGAAATGACGGCCGGCGACCAGGTATTAACAAACAATTATAATGTCGTTGTGAAAAACTGCTACTCTACCGCCAGAGTAACGGGCAGTGAAGTATCCGGCGGACTTGTGGGTCTCGGAACCGGCGGAAATCTGATAAATTGCTATAATAAAAACCAAGGTGATGAGCTGAAGCTGATCGGAATGGAAACTCCCCCCGCCAATCCGATTATTACTAACTGTTACAGCGATGACAATACTTCCGACGAGGTATCTTTTGACGAGAATTTCTATCAAAAGCTGAATGCGGGCGAAACTGCGTACAAACAGGACACGGGTGAAAGCTTTGAAGCATTGATGAACAGCGGGTTGCCTGTTCTTTCGTGGCAAAAGCCTGTATGCGGCATTGATGTGTTTATGGAATGGTACATCCAAGGGGAACCTTCGGACATTGTCAGTGTCACTATGAAAGACAGGATCAGCTCCGACGGTCAGATTACGTACAGCGTAACAGGCCCTGTCAATATTGCCGAAACGACGGAACGTGTTCCCGACAGAAAGTTTTTCTTAAGGTTCGGCAATGATGCTACGAACGGATTGGATCAAAACGGAACCTATACCCTGAACATGAAGGATGCAAACGGGAATCAACAGAGCTATTCAATTGTTATAGCAGGCGCTGTGCAAAAAAGCGGAACACCTTCCGAATCAAGCATACCTTCTCAGGATTTGATCACAGTCATGTTTAATGGCGTGCCTATTGAATTCGACCAGCCCCCAATCATACAGGATGACCGCACGCTTGTTCCCATGCGAGCCATATTTCAGACGATGGGCGCCACTGTTGACTGGAACGGGGATATACAGACCATAACCGCCGTGAGGGGAGATACCACCATTGTGATGGTCATAGGCAACAGTGATATTACTGTAAATAATGCCGTGATCCATTTGGACGTTCCTCCGCAAATTGTGAATGACCGGACATTGGTGCCGGTTCGTGCCGTTGCTGAAAGCCTGAATGCAAATGTGGAATGGATTGAAGAGAGTAAAACAGTGGTGATTATCCCTAAAGACAGCAAAATTGTTAATGCCGATGAACTGATGAATACCCTGCTGTTGGACACAATCGGGAAGGATACCGCCGAATTATCTCTCATAAATGGGGATGTTACTGTTTTATCCGAGTTCGATCAGGATAACAGCCATTACAAAAAGATTAAATTCGCAAATGTGCCGTTTGAGTTTTCATCAATAACCGTAGACGGCAAGGATGTCATTTGCGGCTTTAGCTGTACCTATAAAGATATAATGTACATTGACTTATCAACTGTTTCCTCAATTGATGAATTAATCGCAATAGTGCCGTTATCCTTAGTCACACGGGATGAAAGTTCCGTTATGTTCCGATTTATAAACAATGTTTATGTGGCAATGGACTTGATTGACGGGAAAGTAACAAGTAATACGGTTGTGCGGGTGTTTGAAATGATTGGAGTTTGAAGACCGGCAGGCTTTTTAAAAAATGGGTAATATACACAATTCTCCAAAAAGAAAAGACCGCCCGAAAGGCCGAGAATAGGCGTTTTCGGGCGGTTGGATTTTATTACCATAAGATGAATACTTCCATTTTACTTATTGACAGAATAAAAGGGGATTGATATAATATTTACAGTAATATAAATATGCGCCGTTGCTTGGCGGCGGAATGGAGTTGCATATGAAGAAACTGTTAATCGATGAGAGAAAAACGAGTATACTTGTTTTTACCTTAAGCTTTACATATTTATTGTCGTTTCTATTTGAAGGACAGGTTTTTTACCGTCATGCCGAATACTTTGCGTATGACGGCAGCACAGTAATTTTTGCGGTCATGGTCGTCCATTTGATGGGGCTTATTATGTGCGGTTTTATTATGAGCCATGTGAAAACAGCGAAAAGAGTAATCATTCTAAGCAACGTCATTTGCGCTGCCGCATCCGTTCCTTTTTTCTTTCGGCCGACGGTTTTTTGGGAGATATCTTTGATCATAGCTTCTCTGTCCTGCGGATTTGCGGTTTCGGCATGGGGGTATTTCCTGAAAATCGGGGCTACCGGAAATCATAGAATGAAAATTTGTGCGGACGTATTGATTTTCTCAAATCTGCTGATGATTTTGATTAATATTGTGTCCGGTTGTATATCATCGTTTGCCGCGTTGTCTGGTTTAATCGTAACGCTAATATTGGCAACGATTTTTGCGGGTTATCTTCCGTCCGAAGTAGAAAAGAATGAGCCGAAAAATGATTCTGCGATCAGCATAAAAATACCATTAAGGCTGCTTTGTTTATTTATAGTCGTACTTACCATTAATTCCGGGCTGATGTATCACGTTATCAACCCCGCTTTTGCGCATTTGACGTATCTAACGAATTGGTACTGGTCGGTTCCGTATATTCTGGCGCTGATTTTGATGAGGAACCTTCCCGGCAAAATGAATCGCGCGGTCTTTTTATATATAGGTATGAGTATGATCATGTTAACTTTTATATTATTTATGCTGCTTGACCGTTCGGCGGCAAGCTATATCATTGTGGATACGTTCATGCTTGGAGCCTGCGGAATATTTGATTTGTTCTGGTGGAGTATTTTAGCCGAACTACTGGAATATGGCAAAAACCCCGCGAAAATCTTTGGACTCGGGCTGGGAGCAAACGTACTGGGCGTATTGGCAGGTGGAATGATTGGTACGGCGGTGACCTCGGTTCATCTGCCGGAGGAACAAACAACTGTAATTGCGTTGACCGTCGTTTGTGTTACACTTTTGATATTGCCGCCCCTAAACCGTCAGCTTGTTTTGCTATTAATAAACCATACCTATTTAAAAGCGTTTTCCGGGCTGGATGAAATACAGAAAAAACAGATTGTATCAGCAAAAATTCCACAGCCGATTACAGAACGTGAAAACGAAGTGTTGAACTTGATTTTGGCAGGCAAATCGAATCAGGCGATAGCCGAAGAATTATTTGTCAGCATCAATACAATTAAAACGCATGTTAAAAATATTTATTCAAAATTTGACGTAACTTCACGGGCGGAACTGATCAGCGCTGTTTTGATAAATCAAATATAAATTTTCACGGTTTCCGTAATTATAAGCGGAAGCCGTTCTTTTTAGTATAATTGATACGAAATCACCCGTATGGGTGATGACTTTTCACCGGAATTATGATAATCTATTGGTAAGAGTAATAATCAAGGAAGGTGGGTGTAATATGCAAATATTATTCTGTGGATTATTGATTGCCGCGATAGCCGGCATAATTATTTTTTACTTGATGAAGGAACAAATCAAAACTGCGCAGTTGATTACAGAAAATTCAATTATAAATATTAATCCGATTGAAATGGACAAGCGATCCGTTTGTGTTATTATATCCTGCTTTGGCATTCTGATTGGAGGGAAACCGTATAAATTCAACCGTGAAGGAATCCGGCTGCTTAAGGTGGATATAAACACGACTGAAATGACATTCTGCTTTGGCAATGAGGAAAAACAGAATAAAATAAAAGTATTGCACGGATTGCGTGACACATCAGAAATTGAGAAAATCGCAGAAAAATTAAGCTATGAAACAGGTGTAGTGCCGACAGTTAGTAACTGGTAAATTTAAAATTGAAGGATACTTGTTATCATTCAAAATAAATTATGAGATAGGGTATGAATTATGAAAAAATTAGTAGTATTCACGTTATCATTAACAATTTTACTTACTATGACTATGGGGGGCACAATGAATGTGTCCGCAGATGAGGAAGGAAGCTGGGTTTTGGTAGATACCTACGAATATCCGTATGAGGAAAGTATTAATAAAGCCGATTGGTCATTTTATTCGAAAATGGAGAAAAATACAATCGAACTTCAACGCTCAATACCATACGACCTTGGAGCATATAATTCACATAACTATGACAACCCTGTAAACCTTCACGCAAAATATACTTGGAGCAATCCGCCAGCCGAAATTAAACCCAAAGAAACTGTAAAAATTACGCTTGAACAAGAGGTTATCAGCAATAATACAGGGGAATATGCCGTTGGATTTGATCCTTATTTAAAAATGGATGTCGCTGATTTAGACTTAGGGAAAGGCACTGCCTCAAACGTTGACGCAACGGTAATATACTCGGATGGTACAAAAGCAAGCAAGCTTGGAGTCGGAAGAAAAAAAGACGAGAAATCACAGCAGTCTTTCACTGCGGAAATGTCACTTCAATTTGCAGGCAACGGTACTAAAGGGAAAAAGTATGCGCTTTATTTTGGTGTTACCGGTTCTTCGGAAATTTTGGGCGTATGTTATACATATGAATGGAAGCAAGCGGAAACTGTTTCGCAGACTGCGGCAATAACGAGTGCAGACTGGGGCAAATATTCATGGGAAGGCGAATGGGACAGCAATTGGGGCAAAATGGTATTAACACAAACCGGAGGTGCTGTTGCAGGGACATATACATGGGATAAAGGAAGAATAACAGGAACTGTAGCCGGCAATATGCTTATTGGCACATGGGCGGAGACTCCTTCCTATGCGCCGAATAAGGATGCGGGTGCTATTGAATTTACGATGTCGGAGGACGGAAAAACATTTACAGGAAAATGGTGTTATGGTTCTTCGGGAAGCTGGAGCGGCTGGGAAGGCACAAAGCGTATTACCGCTGTTTTACCTGCTCCTAAGGTTACTGCGTCAATGCCAAGGAATAATATAATACTTCAAATAAACAACCCGAATATGAGCTCGAACGGGAAATTAACAACATTGGATTCAGCGCCGATTCTTCATAATGACAGAACAGTATTGCCGATTCGCGCGGTGGCTGAGGCAATGGGCGGAACCGTCGGCTGGGATAACAGCACTCGCAAGGTTACAATAAGCGTGAATGGAACAATAATTGAAATGTGGCTTGATAAAAACACGATTAATGTTAGTGGGCAAAGCAAAGCCATTGATGTAGCTCCGACAACAATCAATGACAGGACAATGGTTCCCGTACGCTTTGTTGCGGATAATATCCCCGGGTGTTCAATACAGTGGAATGACGATACGCAAAGCGCAATTATTTCATATTAGAAGGTGACAGATATCAAACAAACAAATTTGTTTTGGAGAATCGTCATATCTTCCGTCGGTGCGGCATTAATCATAATGGCGGTTGTCAGTATTCTTCTTTTTTTCTTTGGGAGTCACACGACCGCAACGATTACGACAAGAAGAGTCGGGGGAGCTGACGATAACAGGCCGGTCAGCCAACGCTATGAATGGTCGGTGGACTACGACTTTAAGGATATGCAGGAAAGTATATATAGCGGACATTCGACAAGGCGCGGCAACGATATTGCGGTTATGACCGAAAAGGGCGTTTATTATTTTGCATTTGCCCCTTTCATTAATACTCTTGAGAGTGAGGCAGAACCGAATTGGGGGCAGTTGCTATATATCACTATTGGGCTAATACTGATTTTTGCGGTTAATAGGAAGAAATGTAAAAAAATATCTACTATACCTCAAAAATGAAAATTGCGCTGATATTATAATTGATTTTTTTGACGAAATATGTTATAATTAATTTATAAGAAATGATTTGATATAATATTAGACAGACTCTTATAATTGGAAGTGTATGTAATCATGTATAAAATAGGCGATTTTTCTAAAATGGCGCAGGTCACGACCAAAATGCTGAAATATTATGAACAGTGCGGGCTGATTTCTCCTGTTTACACAGAGGAAAGCTCCGGATACAGGTATTACAGCGTCGAACAGTTGATACCTGTTTCGAAAATACGCGCCTTTCTGGATATGGGATTTTCCACCGCAGAGATAAAGGAAATGCTGGATGCCGAGGATAATACCGAACGCTTTAATTGCAGGATAGAAGAACTTCAAAAAGAGCTTGAAGAAAACAAACGCAAAGCGGCGCTGCTTGCTTTTTATAAAGAAGCTGTGAAAAATCATGAATTCAACCAGCAATATCGTATTTCCATAAAAAATATTGACAATAAGTTAATTGCGTCAAAACGCTTTATCCTTCCCAGCGCTTTTGATTTGCCTGAGCAGTGGGGTAAGCATTATGAAAACGTACAGCTTTCAGGCTCTAAAATTGTTTCTTTCCCGAATAGCCTTACCTGCTTTCATGACGTAGAATATGTCCTTGAAAATAATGATATAGAGTTAATGCTTTTTATTGAAAAGAAGGGCGTGGAGTGCGGCGATTTTGAATATAAAACCCTTGATGGCTTTAGGGCGGTCAGCGTCATACATAACGGCAGATATGAATTTTTAAACGAGGCATATGCGTTTGCATACAGATGGATTGAATTTAACGGTTATAAAACGGCGGGAAATCCAATGGAATCTTATCTTAAAAGCGTTTATAACACAAGAAATGAGGATGAATTTATTACGGAGGTTTTATTCCCGATTTATTAACACATTCAATTAAATATATTTTATAGGCAGAGGATTTTTTGAAAAAATTCTCTGTTTTTTGTCGTATTTATATAAAAATTGCAGAAAAATCGAAAAAACACTTGACTTGACCATAATGGACAGGTTTAAACTATATATAACCGATAAATATTGGAGGGTTTGCAATATGAAAAAATATACACAATGGTATGAGGTGGTTTTGCGGGAGCAGGATGACGGCAGCTTTACCGCTTCTGTCATTCATTATGGAGGATATGAATATCTGCACGAAGCGTATGACTTCCTTATGCAATGGATTAATGAAAACGGATTCATAATTAGGAAAACAAACCCTTTAGGGGAAAGAGAAAGCATTAAGGAAGTTTATCTGGTAGACAGCCATAATGCAAAGAAAAAAGAGGAATTTCAAACCGGATTAGAAGTGGAAATTATTAAAAAATAGGGGGGAAACTAATGAAAAAACAGATTTTAGCAGCTTTGTTGATTTTATGCATGGTATGTACGATGCTGCCGTTTTCCGCGTTTGCCCAAAGCGGCAGAAGCCGCGAGGCGGTCATCCTTGCGCTGGCAGCGGAATACGGTCAGGAGCAGGCAAAGCAGATGTTTGATTCCATGGTTGATATGGGGCTGATCGATGAGGACGGAAACAGTATTATTCATAAAATTGAAATGGATGGCAGGGAATATACCTTGGAGCAAATGAAGGAAATCATAAGCTCGCCTGATGTTGACCTTTCAAAAGAGGTCAAGGTTGACGATGATGTAATTACCCTTGCGGTGGTCGGCGATATGCTTGCCTATGAGGAATTCCTTAAATTTTTGGATGAAAATTTTGTCAGCAACAATGTGGAGCTGACAAGCGAGCACAGGGCAAGCTTAGAAAGCCTGAAAAGTCAGATTGCAACAAGCGGAATCGGAGTTCAGACGCTGGGCGCTGGCGCTGCTTATGAAAACGGAATCCGCCATGATGTGTATGTGAAAGCGACCGTCTCCGCTACGGATGAAGGAGAGGTTGCGTTTGCGCTTTATGATACAAGCGGCGCACTTTCTGCCGCGCTCAGCTATGACGTCACTTTCAGCTATAAAACGGTTGACGGTTCGGCAAAGGCGGGCACGCAATATACCTCAAAAACAGGTACCGTAACCTTTGCGAAAAATCAGATTCCCGCCGCAAAAACGGTCAGCGTCGCCATTTCGGACAAAACGGCAAACGACCATGCCGACAAGCGCTGGAACGGCAACAAGTCGTTTTTCCTCTATTGCTGCAATATACGAAATGCATTGTTTGAGGGTGGAAAACGAACGAATTCCGTTGCGGTTAGCGTGTCCAAGGCATACGATTACGAAAAGTACAAGGGCGAAAATTTGTACAATGCGGGTTGGATCGGCGCATATGACTTTCTTGAAAAAAAGACTACATATTTGACCTGCGCTATGAGCGACACGGTGAAGTATGCGTTTCAAGACGGTATGATTGGCGGCTTGACAGGGAATATGTCGTATGATTTTGGATGCAGTGGCGACGGCGCTTATGGATTTCACAGCTTTTGGATTAATTATTTTTATGTGAAATCTGCGCAGGGCACAGACATCGTCCGCAGCGAAGACGCAGAAAGAACCAGTGTCCGATTTTATTTCAACAAAGGCAATACGGTTTTAAAGCACGCAATTGTCAATTTTTCAAACCCATTTAATGCGGAGCAGATCGAGGCGTTAAGACTCGGCGGAACGCCTATGGTATACACATCAATATGGCAAGTGACAGAAGACGGATATAATGGCGGAGACCGGAGCGGAGTATCAGCCATTCACGGCGTATATTTTGGTTTGGGGCTTAACGGAAGAGAGAGGAAAATTTATGCAGACACGAACACGCCGGAAACCATTGCTCCAAAAGCAGTGAACGTAACGGCGCCGGACGCAACCTTTATTTCAGGTGACTTTCTCCCTGTCACGGTGGAGTTTTCCGAGCCGGTAGCGGTGACGAACGAAATCAAGCTGACGGTGAAAAACGGCGAGGTGGAAACCAAAGAGCTAACGCCGGTTGCAAGCGAGGTCGGCACAAAATCAAAGTATGTTACATTTTTATATACGGTACCTGAATGCACAGCCCTGAGGCTGACCGCAACGGCCGTTTCCGGAGCAAAGGACATTGCGGGCAATGACCAAACCGCTTATACGGGACAAAATATTGAACTGGCAAGCAAAATGGAGCTGGACAACGTAAACAGCATTACAGGCGTTTCGTTATCGTCATCATCTGTTCTGTCAAAGACAAATGCAGGAATCACCGTGAGTCTTGATACAGGCGACAACGCAATTCAGCAAAACGCATGGCTGACAGGGCATGCACAGCCGGTTGACGGCAACACAAGCAGGGCGACAAAGCTATATGCCTCCATTGACGGCAACGCGACGCAAATTCCGCTTATTTTTACAGGGAATAATACCACGCAGCTTACGGGAAGTTTTACTGCGCCCCAAAACCTTAGCGGCTCAAATAAAGTTTATCAGGTAGAGTTATATATGGACGTCAGTAGCACAGATACGGCTTACTTTGTTCCGATGATGGGCGTTACGGCGGATTTGACGGTTACACCCGTCATTTGCGCGGATGCGGCGGACATTATCTTTAACTATCCGGCTGTGCCGTCCGGTCAGGAAGGCGTATTATACTTAGGCGAAACGATTACGCTTGCCTATACATACAGCGGCAACGCTACATATCATACGGCTGATGATTTTGTATGGTCGTCAAGCGACGAACGTGTTGCGACGATTGATTCGGCTACCGGGTCTGTAACGCCTGTCGGCGTAGGAAATGTCACATTTACGCTGACAAATGACAATAGAGGAGCGGGTATCACCACAAAAACAACGCGGGCGTTTACTATTTCGCAGGGAGGGTCGCCGAATATCTCGGCAGGTACCACAAAGACAAAATGGAAAGCGCCTGTTGAGGTACGCTGGAGCAGCAACATCACCTACAAAAACCTAAATGAGAAAACACCGGCTGTCGATACGTTTTATACTATTGAGCTGTATCAGGGATACCATACGCAGGACAGTATAACCGGTACGGCTGTGGCAAGTTACACATCCGAAGCAAACGCAAGCGTATACAACATACCTGAAAATGTGCTGAGCGTTTCTTCAAACGGTTCTGTTCCCGCTTATACGGTGAAAATATCCGCAGTCTACGAGGGTATAACCTATTTTGCCGCAGGTTATATCATCGTGACCTTGCAGCCGGCGACGGTACATATCATCCGCCCGGAAAAGTATTCAATTTTGGACACGCAAGGCTCCGTGGACGTATCGTGGAGCACAGCTAATGCCGATAGGACAAACGGTTACGATTTCTTGGCGGAGGTTTATAAGGACGGTGCGCTTGCCGCCTCTACAACCGATGCAAATGATACTCTATCCATACCGATAAGCGATATCAGCGGCAAGCTAAAGGACGTTTACACCATAACGGCGAAGATAAAAAACAAGGGCGACGAGACGTGGAGCTACGATTCATATATTCTTAACGTTTACGATGCGGAGGCTATGAAAATTCTTGTTGACGGCGCACAAAGCGCAAACCTTACCATGAGTAACAGGAATTACATCAAGGATCTTACCTCGGCGCAGATTGTTGCGTTGCAAAGACAAATTTATTTAAGAAACGCGCTGAGCATAAACCACAAAGAATATGATTACGGTGCAATTCTTGATCAAATCGAATGGACGTCGAGTGAAAGCGAAACGGCGAGTATCAACTACAAGCGCGGCGGGGCATACGAAAATATAGAGGATTATAGCTATGCCTCTTATATGCCGACAACCGATTTTATCCTTGCCGGTCATAAAGACGGAAATACGACAATCAGCGCGACGCATAAATTTACGCAGCTTACACGCGAACTCGGCGTTACAGTGGAAACGCTGAAAGACAGGCTGTATCTTTTCCAGTTTATGCCGAATGCCCAAACCTCCATCACCTACAAAAATAATAACGGACAAATTGTGACGCATACGTCCGACGCAAACGGCGCGCTTGCCGTTTATGAGGATAGCGGTATTCAAAGCGACATTAGGCTAAGAAGCGAGATAAGCGGACAGATTTACCTCGGCACAATGTATCAGTATAACTTGCAATCCGGCGAGAACAACGGCGCAAAAAGCGAGCTTTACCCAATCAATAATTTTGTTCTTCGCAAGGCGGCGGTGACCGACCTGTACTTCAAAAAGCCGGACGGAACGCCATATACAGGCAGCTTTACGGTGAATGGCGGCGTATATAAAAACGGAAACTACTGCCAAACGGCAAGCATATCAAGTACAGTTTCACCTGACGCCGCAGGCCACCATAAATTTGAATTTGACATCACAAAATTCTGGTCATCGGATGCAGGGGAAACATCGGCAGACCGGGTGGATGCAGAGGACACCCTTAAATACATATTCGAGATGACCTTTGTAAACGACGAGTACGAGCCTGTGCTAATTAAAATGTCGGGCAATCTTTCCGACGATGAAATCCTGCAATTCGGAGAGAGTATTGTAAACCTTCGCGCTACAACGCCTCAGACCAGGCAAACCCCCGTGATATTTTCGCAGACTCAAAACCGGTTTAAAAGCAGCGGCAGAGTGGACGATGTGATGTATGAAACAGGAAATATCGGCATTTCACAGCAAACGCCCAGGGTGAATATTGAAACGGTCGTTTTATGGTGGGGAAAGCCTGTCACGGATACAGACAGCTCTGTAAGCCTCTATAACGAAACGGGCACAGAAATTGCCGGTCAGACCTATAAAACGTTCAAATACCCATTCGGCACCATGCTTGTCACCGAGGCAAAGCTTGCACTTAGTGAAAGTACGGTTTGGGTTGACAAAAAAGGCAAGGGCAAGGTTACTACAAAGCTGTATGACAATGACGGAGACTTGATTAAAAGCAGGGAAATGCCATACACCGTCCGCAACCTGCTGGCTGTGCAAAGCGTTTTTGGAGATCCGACACTTACAGAGGATTTAGTCGCTAAGGTGACAACCCCCATCAGTTCCACCTCACTCACGGACGACACTTCCGATGATTTTGTCGGCGCAGGACTTGATTTTATACAAAGCATCAATCTTGGCATTGATAATGTTTCCCTTATGATTGCGGCAACGAAAGACCCGTCCGTTTTCAACGGTATCTTATGCGCTTATTTGGGGGATGACGTTATGGACGGCCCGCCAAATGCGGACGGATTATCCATAGGCATTGCAAGTGACGAAGATAAAGCAAACCTGAAAGGCATACAAAGCAAGGAGACTGCCAAAACACCTACTGTGCAGGGTCTTATGGCAGGCAGAAAAGGCGGAAAAGTAAAATTTCAAATCGGCGGATATTTTGCCGTTCGTGTGAAGCATAATGCCGAAACCGACAAATGGGAGATTGAACCTATCGGCGGCGGTATCCGAGCCGGCATCGGATATTCCTACAATTGGACGAAAAATGCCCATGTAGGGCCTATCCCTATAACAGCCGAGCTTGAGCTGGGCATTGCCGCGCGCATGGACTTTGACGCGCATATCCTCTATGAGCCTTTGATTGTAAACGATGTATATCATGAATGGGAGGACGAAAGCCGGAATCACGTTACGGATTACCAGACAAATCTTCGGGTTTTGGGCTATATCTATGCCTTTGGCGGCTTAGGGTATGACTTTTCTGTCATTGCCTTGAAAATTGGTGTTTTCGGGCAGATTGAGGTTGAAAGCAACAACAAGTTTTTAAACCGCACCTATCTGAAAGATACGTCGCAGCGCGCGATTAACGGGCAAGCCGTTACCGTCAGAGGGCAGACGGGTATTAAGTTTGTCGCGAAATTCCTGTTTTTAGAGTATGCAAAAACGCTTGCCTCCATTGGCTTTAGCAAAACATGGACAGACAACAACTGGGAAAATATAGAGGCATATTGGAATGCGACGACGGGGGGCGATATGGTCATTCCAATGAATGCTACCCTGGCGGCACAGATGTACGCGGACTCCATCGGCGCCGATATGATGGAATTTGATGACGTGCCAAGACTTGAGAGCAGGAATTATTTAAGCGAGTACAGCAGAGCTTGGAATACGGGCGGAGGCATCAGACTGTTTGCTCTTGATACCGACAATTTAGCGCCGGAAAATTTGCAGGAAAATGCGTATCCGTACGCAAACCCGTTGGTTTCAGACGACGGCGGAATGTTCGCCTATCTTTCCGACGGCGACAGCGCAAGCGTTTGGGATACAAGGGCAAGCTTCGCTCAAAAAGGAATCAATAGCAAATATGAGAATAAGGGGGCAATCAGCGACGGCGGATTCGGCGACTCGGCTTTATCCTTTGACGGCGACAACAGCTTTGCGGCGGCTACATGGGTGCGGCAGTATGAAAAGCTTGACAAGGACGAGGGCGACGAAATAAACGCGACGGACATTGCTATGATGACGGGCGGCACTGAAATCGTGGCGGGCGTGTATAACGGCTCAACGTGGACGGCAACCAGGCTGACGAACGACGTCACGCCTGATTTGGCGCCGAAGGCAGCGACAAACGGGCAAAAAGCAATCGTTGCATGGCGCAGCGTGTATCCCTCCGATTTGAGTAATCCTACAGACTTTTCCGGTAACGACGCAATACTGTACAAAATATATGACGGCAGCACATGGGGAGATGTAAAAAGGCTGTATAACGGCGATTCAGGCTCTGTTAAGGCTCTCTTTACAGAAATGCTGCCGGATGGCACATCAATGATTTCCTATGTTATAGACACTTCAAATGAAAACGACAGTGCAAGCTATGAAGTGGTCTATGCAACAGTGCAAGCAGACGGAGATATCATCAATAACGTTCGTTTAACAAATGACGCGTATTTAGATGAAAACCCGCAGATCACCACGGTGAATTTTGGGACTCAGGATACGCCTGAATACCGCTTTATCCTTGGCTGGCACAGACAGGACGCGGACGGCTCGGACATTAGGATTGCGACTGTTACAAGCAGCGGTTATTTGGCGGCTGATTTTACGGACAGTTTAAAAACCGTTACAGCCGGCGGTGACAGCACGGTCGGCAGCAATTTTAAATTCGCCAAAAACGCGCAAAACGTGGACGAGCTGTCCATCCTGTGGACACAGCGGGATGATCTTTGCAATTATGATACGATAAAGGCGATGAAGTTTGCATTGGACGGCGATCTGGTTTACACCTCCAGCGTAATCGACGTGGCGCAGATGCCGGAACGAACGCTGACCGATCATTTTGACGCTTATATCTCCGACCCGAATAATTTTGAAGTGAAGGCGGTTATTTTAGGAACTGAATATAAAGAAGAAACCGAAAACGTTGTTGATGACAACGGCAATACCATACCCGTTCCAAAGAGCGAGAGCAAGCTGCTTACGGCGACGGAAAGCTATAAAAATAAGGCGGAAATAACAAATGTCAACTTTGAGTACACCGAAATAAAAAGCGGATTTACGATGCCAATTGGCTTCACGGTGGAAAATAAGGGCTTTGAAATCATCAGCGAAGTGACAATCACCTGCGGCGGCACGCCATACAATTTTACAAATGTCAATCTATATCCGGGAGCAAGCAGAACGCTTGTTATATACTACAACGTCCCTGCAAGCATTGCTAATCTTGACTATTCCGGCGCAGCGACATTTGAATCTGCCGCAGCTGCTTCTATGACGGGCGGCACAATCGGACTGGCTGTCCCGGATGTTGGCATTGGCGCAATCAGCACCGTGAAGGAGGAGGACGGAATCAGAGAATTTTCCGTTCCTTTGTACAACGTAAGCGCCTATAAGCTGAAAGACAGCGGCAAAACAGTAAAGCTGTCGGTCTATGCCGACCCGGCTTATGGATCGGACGATCTCATTCAATCTGTGGCGATTACAGATAATGGTGATTTAGAAATGATTGACAATGGCGCATATCTTGAAAAGCTGAGCTTTCACATTAGGGATTATGTTCAAGAGGAAATACCGGTAAACGGCGTCAGCCTATACGCAAAGGCAGTGGTGCTTGATACGGATGAAGAGATAACAGAGTTTGTGGAAAATAACAATACCGCCGTAGTTGCATGCGAAAATCTCTCGGCGCGAAACAACGGCAGTCTGGTGAAAATCGACGTTGAACAGACCAATGATGCAGTTACAAACGCGAAGCTGACGCTTCAAAACCTGAAGATGGCACAGCTGGAAAACGGCAATGTGGCTGTGAATTTGCTAAGTGACAGCGGCGAAATTATAGAAACACAGTATCTGTCCAATACGGCGCAAGACCTTATCAATTTAGGCTGTGAGGGTAAGATGGAGAAAGAGTTTACGTTTACGCAAACCGGCGCGGACGTGCAGGCTGTTTATTTTACAGCGAATGAAGACGATATGAACAGCGACCTGCAAGCTTTATCAATAACAGGAACGGGAATCGTCTTTGATAAGCACACCACTGCCTATACGTTGACGACAAATTCGAGGATTACGAACCTCACCGCAATCTCGGCAAGCGCAAATGCGTGCGTAACGTTCAAAAAGGACACTGCGGTATTGCGAGAAGGCAGTGGCGGTGTAGCATATACCCTGCCTTTATCGGAAGGTGAAAATTTGTTTGCGGTTACAGTAACGCCAAACGGAGCGGGAGCAGAGGCGAAAACATATACAATAACAATCACCTACGCCCAGATCACAAACGGCAGGGCAACCCTATCCGCGCCGATAGGTTGGATGAACAGCGATTCTCCGGTAACGGTCAGCAATAATGATTTAGAAGGATTTACACCCACCGGATATGAGTATCGCATTAATTCGGGCGAGTGGCAGACAAACGGCTCGTACATCGGCGGCAGCACAACCGTTACGACATTTAACCGAGAAGGTGAAAACACGGTAGATGTAAGGCTGTTTGACGCGGAAGGCTATTATGCGGATGCGGGAAGCGTCAAAGTTCAGGTGGACAAAACAGCGCCTGCATTGGACAGCAATATAAGAGTAATCAAAAGCGGAGAAAATTATATCGTTAACGCTGCCGCGAATGATACGCTAAGCGGATTGAAAACGGTTACGGTGGCAGATGAAAACGGAAATAAGTATCTTATGACGCTTACGAACGCCGGCGTTTACAGCGCGGAAATTCCGGCTTTTGACGGAACGCTGACGGTCGAAGCGGTGGATAACGCGTCAAATGTCAGCAGGGCTTCAATTGAGCCGGACAATGTCAGCATTAATGAAAATGCGCAGAGTCATGCTTACACCGGCAGTGGCATCAGCTTTGATATCATCGGAATACCGGACGCAGGATTTACCATTGCGTATTACGTAAATAATGCGTGGACTCAAAGCGCTCCTGTCAATGCGGGCAGCTATAACGTCAGAATTTCACGTTTGAAGGATGAAACCTATTTCGCATACGAAAAGGAGATAACAAACGGGCTGGTGATTACAAAAGCGGTCAGCAAAACGGCAAGCCGTTCGTCCGGAACAGGGTTCTCGCTGACCTATTATAGTCAAGATGAACAACCGCAGAAAAAGGACGTAGAAAGCAGTTCATTTTCGGATGTTTCAGAAACCGACTGGTATTATGAAGCTGTTTCGTATGTAAATAAGAACGGTTTAATGCAAGGAACAGGCAATGCTGCCTTTGAACCGCTTATGCCTGTCACGCGGGGCATGATTGTCACAACCTTATGGAGACTGGAAAATCAGCCGAACCCCAAAGGCGCAAGCAGCTTTGCCGATGTATTGCCGGACGATTACTACGCCGAGGCAGTCGCATGGGCGACAGAAAATGGAATTGTACAGGGAACCGGCAACAATGAGTTTGCACCCGTCCGTGAGATTACAAGGGAAGAAAAGGCTGTCATTTTATATAACTACGCAAAGTTCAAAGGTCTTGATACATCAAAAACAGACAGCTTGTCGGCATTTTCAGATACAAACGATATATCCGGCTGGGCAAGCGAAGCCATGAGTTGGGCTGTCCACACGGGATTAATCAGCGGAAAAGGAAATGGAGTTTTAGACCCGTGCGGACATGCCGTAAGAGCAGAGGCGGCAGTTATATTATACAGATTGATCGAGCTTTTACAACAAACGGTACAATCTCCCTGAATAACCTTGTAATTAATAAACAAATGTAAGGCTTATATAACCATAAGTTCAAAAAGAGATAACGTGTGAAAGTGGTACATTTTATCAAAATCAGTTACTATAGACATGTATATAGTCTAAAGCATTTTACACATTTTTTTGATATTTTATAAAATTGACTTGTAATATATTACATATTATGATATAATTATAATTGGAATATGATATTTAACACATTGCTTGCAATAAATCATAGAGATTTAATTGCAGGCGGGAGCAAAAACTTGTAAAAACATTATAAGGAAGGTGCATGTAAGTTGAATGCGAGAAAAATTTTAGCAATTATCGTAAGTCTGGCGCTTACTCTATCCATGGTGAATTTGCCGATATCGGCCTGGGCGGCGGACGGCGAGGCGGGCGGAGGGTACTCACCCACCGAACAATACGTTGACGGCGGATATGTGAACTTTGATGCCGAAAGCGGCACCATCACAGGATACACGGTTGTGTATTCCAACTACTTGGTTTTGCCTGAGAAGATCTCGGGGGTTCCCGTCTTAAATATTACCGACTGGGCCTTTGCGGGGAGCAGCTTTACGCAGATTACCATACCTCCCTCGGTTGCGAATATCGGTGCCAACGCATTCGGAGGACGCACGGATTTTACCATTAAATGTATGGAAAATTCCACGGCGCATACATACGCTGTGTCAAAGGGCATAGCGGTAGAGCTTTTAGGCATTGTTACAGATGGTGGAACGGGTCTTATTTTTGACCAGGCTACCAATACCATAACAGGGTATACAGGCAGTCCCGTTGATTTGGTTATACCCAGTACAATTTTAGGTGTTGAAGTTAAGAATATTGGAAGCAATGTTTTTTATAATTGCGACAGCCTAACAAGCGTGGAATTTCCTTCAAGCGTGGAGAACGTTTATACAAACGCATTTGGATACTGCGCGAACCTTACGCAGATTACCATCGGAAACGGCAATATGAATGCCGACAGTGCGTTTGTAAATAGTCCGAACCTGACCAAAGTAATCTTTCCCTCCGACGTGACAAGCATCAGCAGCGCGCCGGTGTTCAGCCAGATTGTGAATTTAAGCACGGTCGTCTTTCCCGACACCTTAATCAGTATCGGCAACAGCGCGTTCAACTACTGTACAAAAATAACGCAGCTGAATTTACCGGCTTCCCTTGAAACAATCGGCTATAACGCATTTTCTTACTGCGAGAGCCTGACGGACGTGATATTGCCGGACGGTGTTACAAGCATCGGGAACAGTGGGTTTTCCGGCTGCACAAACCTGACGGAAACCATCGTTGCGAATTTCCCAAGCGGTCTGTCTAGAATAGAATCCAGTATGTTTTCCGGTTGCACCTCCTTTGTTGACATAACAATACCTGATACGGTGACGGTAATCGGAAGCAGCGCTTTTAGCGAATGTACAAATTTGGCAAGCGTGACATTTCCCGCAGGGCTGACAACAATAGAAAGTAACGCCTTTTATCAGTGCGGCAGCTTAACAAGCGTGGAATTCCCCGCAAGCGTTACAAATGTGTACAGCAACGCGTTTACATACTGCGCGAACCTTACGCAGATTACCATCGGAAACGGCAATATGAATGCCGACAGTGCGTTTGTAAATAGTCCGAACCTGACCAAAGTAATCCTTCCCTCCGGCGTGACAAGCATCAGCAGCGCGCCGGTGTTCAGCCAGATTGTGAATTTAAGCACGGTCGTCTTTCCCGACACCTTAATCAGTATCGGCAACAGCGCGTTCAACTACTGTACAAAAATAACGCAGCTGAATTTACCGGCTTCCCTTGAAACAATCGGCTATAACGCATTTTCTTACTGCGAGAGCCTGACGGACGTGATATTGCCGGACAGCGTTACAAGCATCGGGGACAGTGCGTTTTCCGGCTGCACAAACCTGACGGAAACCATATTTGAGAATTATCCGAGCAGTCTGTCTAAAATAGGAAACAGTCTGTTTTATGGCTGTACTTCCTTTACCGACGTGATAATACCCGATACGGTGACGGTAATCGGAAGCAGCGCTTTTATCGAATGTACAAATTTGGAAAGCGTGACATTTCCCGCAGGGCTGACAACAATAGAAAGTAACGCCTTTTATCAGTGCGGCAGCCTTGCCAGCGTGGAATTCCCCGCAAGCGTGGAGAACGTTTATTCATACGCATTTGGATATTGCGCAAACCTTACGCAGATTACCATCGGAAACGGCAATATGAATGCTGACAGTGCGTTTGTAAATAGTCCGAACCTGACCAAAGTAATCTTTCCTTCCGGCGTGACAAGCATCAGCAGCGCGCCGGTGTTCAGCCAGATTGTGAATTTAAGCACGGTCGTCTTTCCCGACACCTTAATCAGTATCGGCAACAGCGCGTTCAACTACTGTACGAAAATAACGCAGCTGAATTTACCGGCTTCCCTTGAAACAATCGGCTATAACGCATTTTCTTACTGCGAGAGCCTGACGGACGTGATATTGCCGGACGGTGTTACAAGCATCGGGGACAGTGCGTTTTCCGGCTGCACAAACCTGACAGAAACCATATTTGAGAATTATCCGAGCAGTCTGTCTAAAATAGAATCCAGTATGTTTTCCGGTTGCACCTCCTTTACCGACGTGATAATACCCGATACGGTGACGGTAATCGGAAGCAGCGCTTTTATCGAATGTACAAATTTGGCAAGCGTGACATTTCCCGCAGGGCTGACAACAATAGAAAGTAACGCCTTTTATCAGTGCGGCAGCTTAACAAGCGTGGAATTCCCCGCAAGCGTTACAAATGTGTACAGCAACGCGTTTACATACTGCGCGAACCTTACGCAGATTACCATCGGAAACGGCAATATGAATGCCGACAGTGCGTTTGTAAATAGTCCGAACCTGACCAAAGTAATCTTTCCCTCCGGCGTGACAAGCATCAGCAGCGCGCCGGTGTTCAGCCAGATTGTGAATTTGAGTAAAATTTATATTCCGAAAAGCACAACTGACTTCCAGAACTTCTATACTCCGGGCTTTTATGGTTCCGGCGCAACTATTTATTGCTACAACCTTTCCGGGGCGCATACATTGGCGGAGACGAATCAGATTCCATATGTTTTGCTGGACGAAGTGGTGACAGAGCTTGAAACCATTGAGGACATTCATGTTCCATATGGGACAAGCGTGGAGGATATACAAAGCTATCTGCCGGATGTTGTAAACGTGCGCTTAGATACGGGCGCAACCCTCGCACTGCCAGTCACATGGGCTATGGTTGCTGACTCGACCTATTCCTATACAGGAATCATAACACCCGAAGCCGGAAGCCATATAGCGAACACGGAAAATTTAACGGCTTCCATCAATGTGATTGTTGACCCGAGAATTATCGTATATTATACCGTGACCTTTATAGCGGACGGTGATGTGATTTCTGTGCAGGAGGTTGAGGAAGGAACAGCCGCAACGGCCCCCGAAGCACCCGTACCGGATGGTTACACATTTACCGGCTGGGATAAAGATTTCAGCAACGTGACAAGCGATTTGAACGTGAACGCGGTTTATGAAGCTATCCCTGTGACCATCGTTTCGCTTGCCACATTTGACTTCCCCGAAAGCGTCCCTTACGGAGCGACAGAAGCACAAATAAACGCATTGCTGCCCTTGAAGGTACCATTTAACATGAGCAACGGGTCGGTGGCGGAGATATCGGTAACATGGACTTACGAAGTGAGCGGGCAGAACTATTACTTCACCGGTATGACGGAGAGCGGCTTTGCATTTGCAATTAACGCAACCGAAGAACCTGCGCCTATCAACTACTATATCGTCACATTTTTAGCAGACGGCGATGTGATTGCCGAGCAGGGAGTTGAGGAAGGAACAGCCGCAACGGCGCCAACGGTTCCCGCAAAGGACGGCTACACGTTTACCGGCTGGGATAAGGATTTCAGTAAAGTGACAAGTAATTTGACCGTGAATGCCGTTTATGAAGCTATTCCGAAAACAATTGTTTCGATTGCAGATTTCGATTTCCCCGAAAGCATTCCTTACGGAGCGACGGAAGCGCAAATAAATGCATTACTTCCCCAAACCGTGCCGGCTGTGATGAGTGATGGAACAATAGAACAACAACCTGTTGTTTGGACAACGTTTTCATGGGTGGCGGACGGACTACGAAGCTTTGAATTCAGGGGCGCCGTAGGCTCTTTGGCCATTATAAGAACCGGGTCGGAAGAACCTGCGCCTGTTGCCTACTACACCGTGACCTTTTTAGCGGACGGCAGCGTGATTTCCACGCAGGAGGTTGAGGAGGGATCGGCGGCGACAGCCCCCGAAGCACCTGCAAAGGACGGCTACACGTTTACCGGCTGGGATAAGGATTTCAGTAACGTGACAAGCAATCTGACCGTTAATGCCGTTTATGAAGCTATCCCGGTGACCATTGTTTCACTTGCCACATTTGACTTCCCCGCAAGCGTCCCTTACGGAGCGACAGAAGCACAAATAAACGCATTGCTGCCCCTGAAAGTACCGTTTAATATGAGCAACGGATCGGTGGCGGAGATATCCGTAACATGGACTTACGAAGTGAGCGGGCAGAACTATTACTTCACCGGTATGACGGAGAGCGGCTTTACATTTACAATTAACGCAACCGAAGAACCTGCGCCTATCACCTACTATACCGTTATATTTTTAGCAGATGGTGTTGTGATTGCCGAGCAGGAGGTTGAAGATGGAGCGGCGGCAACAGCTCCCGAAGCACCCGCAAAGGACGGCTACACATTTGACGGCTGGGACACGGATTTCAGTAACGTGACAAGCAATCTGACCGTTAATGCCGTTTACACCCAAAACACAAAAAATATCGTATCGGTTGAAACGCTCAGCAACGTTATTGTACCGTGGGGAACGTCAATGCAAAGCGTATTATCCAATTTACCTCAAATGGTCACCGCTTATTTGGATGATGAAACGGACGTCTCTTTATCCGTTGCATGGAACGAAAGTGCCGAGTATCAACCTTATGTGGCAAGCGACTACACCTTTACAGGCACACTCCTGCTGCCGGACGGAGGTTTAATTCTTAACCCCTCGGCAGTTACAGTTGCAGTTGTTGTGACGGTCGAACAGTCGGCGAGTGAGCTGAAAAAAATTACTTTGTCAAGCATAACTGCAAAGGCTGGGGAAACGGTAACCGTTTCCATTGATGTGGAAAGCGGTATAAATATGGCTCTGGGCACGCTGCTCATCAATTACGACCGTTCTATGCTGACCGCACAAAGCTACGATTTCGGCGAGGTAGCGGACGGCACAAGTGCGCTTACCAACTTAAATTTCACTGACACAGACGGAAAACAAAAAATCAAAGCCACCTTTATCGGCACGTCGAATATCGGAATCGGTGGGAATTTGATGAACATTACCTTCAAAGTGAAAGACTCTCTGGAAAACAATACCGAAATACCCATTCTTTTTGAAAGCGTCGTGTTCAGAAATGAAGATGAGCACATCCTGCCATTGAACGCAGTAAACGGCGGCATCCATATTTTAAACTACACGCTAGGAGATGTAAATAATGACGGCGAAATTGACATTTTAGACGCCTTTAAAATTATGCGCTATGACGTAGGTCTGGTAGAGCTTAACGACAATGAAGCGCTGGCTGCGGATGTTAGTCATGATGGAATAGTCAATATTTTAGACGCGCTTATTTTACAGCGATATGATTTGGGTCTGATAGACACATTGGAATAGGTGCATAAAATGAAAAAAGTATTAAGCATATATTTCATAATTTTAATTTTATGTTCCCTTCCTGCAAGCGCAAGCCCCATGCCCTATATTGATTTCGGGGTAAAGGGCGGCATTGTGGGCGATAGTATTATGGTGCCGATAACAATAACACAAAATGATATTTTGGGTGGTTCCTTTAACATTCAGTACGACGCCGAGGTTTTACAGCCCATCACAGTAGAAAAGAAAGCTGGATTAGGAAATGCAGTCTTCAATTTCAATATCAATTCTCAGCCGAATAAAATACGACTAAACTGGTTGAGGTCGGATATAGGCTCTGAAGGCGTTCCCGGCGGCGTTATATGCGAAGCGGTTTTCAGGATTAAATCCAATGCGAAAACGCAAACCGAGCTGACAATTGACGCACCTCTTTTTTACAATAATGCCTTGCAACAAGTCTATTGCAATATCGGCAAAGGCATAGTATATATCAACACACTGTATGCCGCCACGGTATTTGAGCAAAACGGCTCGTCCATCCTAAGGAATTTACAAACAGGTAGCTTAACGGTGGGAACAAGCATATATAACAGCAGCGGAGCAAATAAGCACGTGAGTGTATGCATTGCCACCTATACGGCTGATAACAAGCTATATGAGTCTATTGTCAATGAGTATGAATCCTTTAATGGTGTAACGAAAAGTGCAAATAAAACCTTAATCATCGGAAGTGACATAGCAAAGGTCAAGGTATTTTATTGGAATGGGCTGGATTCCTTGAACCCCTATGTAAAAACGTGGGAAATCCAAAAATGATTCTTGATTGGGGCTGCATTTTTTGTGCAGTCCCAAATATTATGAAAAGATCAGCTTTTCAAACGATAGGAGGGATTCGGCACTCTGACGGAATTACAACAATGCAGAGTGCCAAAGATATGATGAAAAAAGCAATAGCCTTAACAATCAGTTTTATTGTGATATTTACAATGGTTTTTGCGGCAGAAAATGAAATCAGTTTATCTGACGCAGAAGGGGAAATTGGCAACGATATTCACGTGGTTTTGTCTATGACGGGCAGTGCGGCGACGGGCAGTATTACTATTGAATACGACAATTCCAAGCTGGAATTTGTGCGTCATAAGTTTTCGGATGATTTTAACATCGTTTCACCTCAGCTCAATCCTCAATACGAGGAAAATCAGGTCAAGTTTAACTGGCTTTCTATGAATGAGTCAATCAATTTTAAGGATTGCTGTGAGCTTGTGTTTAAAATAAAGGCGGGCGCGTCCAATACACAGATTACAGTTGCGGAATATAAATTGTATGATATTGAGGGAAATAACATTCCCACCACAATCAAAAACGCAGATGTGAAAATCGCAGGACAAGAAAATCCGGGCAGCGGTGGGAGCGGAGAAATCAATTCACGTCCTTCAGTTACACGGACGCCGACAGAAACACCTAAACAGGCGGATCCGATTGCTACGGCTGTTCCGACGGAAAATTCAAACACAACAAAATTTACCGACTTGACAGATTATGAATGGGCAATGGCAGAAATTGACGCGCTTAACCTAAAAGGCATTATAAAAGGCGTGTCGGACACAGAATTTCAACCTCAAAGTAATATTAAAAGAGCGGACTATATAATATTGCTGGTAAGGATGCTGGGACTTAAGGCAAATTTCAACGGTAATTTTTCAGATATTGCTGAACAAACATACTATTATAATGAAATCGGCATTGCAAAAGAGCTAGGGCTTACGACCGGCATCGGTGATGATAAATTCAATCCCGAACAAGAAATTACGAGGCAAGATATGTTTGTGCTAGCATACCGGATATTGGAAATGAAAAGTGTAGTGACAGAGGAACAGCCAGATAACGGAACTTTATCTTTTGATGATTATGGGGAAATAGCGGATTATGCAAAAATGCCTCTGTCTTTTTTGGTGAAAAATGAAATCATAAAAGGCAATGAAAATATGCTCTATCCTGTGGATTATGCTACGCGTGCGGAAACGGCTGTGTTCATTTACAGGTTGGATGACTTTATCCGTGCCAGGAGCGGTATCGAATAATGAGAAAGAAACTCGATAGAGGATAAAAAGATTAAAAAAATAGGTGAAATTAAGCGTGTCAGTTGTGACGGCAAAGGTTATCAGTAGTGAATTTAAGTGAGATTATTAGTTATATCCATACTTGTGCTACAGTTTTCAATGAATCAGAGGGGGATAATTTAATTAGATGAAATCAGTATTTGCAATAGAACTTAAGAAACAGAGATACACTATTATTATTTAGGGTAGGTGCTTCAATGAAAATAGAAATATTATCACATAAAGCGGTTGAAAAGCTAAGTGAAAATGAAAGTCTCTTGAATGTTGCAGTTATTTTTATCGACAATTGCGGCGAAAGTAAAAAGCATATTAAATGTAAAAGATGCCTTTTCCTATATTTTAATGATACCATAGATCGTCATCATCCTTATTCTATGAAGCGCGATGATGCACGCAAAATCAAAGAGTTTGTGTTATCATTGGGAAAAGATATTGAAAAACTAATTGTTAGTTGCACAGCTGCAGTTTCACGAAGTGCATCGGTTGCAGCAGGGGTAATGAAAGGATTAGGTAGAAGCGATATGATTATATGGAAAAACGCAAACTACTCTCCAAATATTTTATGTTATAAGTTGGTTCTTAAAGCGTTTGGAAAGAGTACACTGTTCGCTGATTTTAAAAACAAACAAAACAAATATGCGTTCAGACAACAGATTAAAGTCAATAGATGATGTATCGCTTTATTAAGGGGTCGGTGCCCTCCGGTTTGTGCGCGTTTCCAAAACGACTTTTAAATTCCGTTGTAAACCTGATTTGGCTGTGTGTTTCGCTTTTAACAAATGGATTATTGCGTATTTCTACTAATTCTTCTGCGGTGAATTCTCTGTTTGCCATCTCGATACCCCCTTCTCATTTTAGCAGAAAAAGCCGATTTTTGCAAGACACAATTTCGGATACTTTTTCTGTCCGAACACGATCCTTTTAGCTGTCCGTACTTTTGTCCTAAAACTTTTCTGTGTCCGATTTTTGGGGTACAGTTCATACAATTTAGCGGAAATATTTTACTGCCAAATTGTATTAAAATAGGATGTCATAGACATAATTTGGGTATCAGTATGATACCACGAAACCCTCTCAGCAATGAGAGGGTTTCACATTTATATCTTTGAAATGGCTTGAAATCAAGCTTTTCAGCACATTCTTGAACGATTACATTTAGTCAGCTTAAAGCTGGCTTTTTTGTTTTTTAGAAGCATGCATCTTTTTAGTCGATGCGCTTTATAGGTGGTTTCATTTTTGAAACCACCTACGGAAAAAGTGAAACCACCTGCTAAAAAAATGCAACCACTTGATATGGATAATTCGTTTGCTTGGAATCCCTCTCCCTCAGTTGTATTAGGATTGAAACTTTGATACAATTCTGAAAAAAACTAAAATTCTTAATTTGAACCCCCGGGATTCATTTTTTTATATTTTATACTTTTTGGCAAAAAGCTTCTTTATAGTGGCCTTGTAATATTATATTTTCCCCTTATAGACATTAAACGTATTCTAAAATACTGTTCAGGCATGGGATGTCATTTTCGTTTTATATCTTTACGCTCAACATATGATTGCGTTTTTTACCATCAAGTTTAAATGTTTTCAATTGAACCAACAAAAAAACCAATGCAGCTACAAGATACAATGCAGAAAATATTACGAAGAAATATACATCGCCTGCAAAGAAACTTAATGAAAAATTAAAGCAGAAGTGAATCCAAAATGCTATAAACAGATTTTCACACTTCTTCATAAATACACCCATAATAATCGTTAATGCAGTCATTACAACTATATTTGCAACAATATAAATCAATGCTTGCAAGCCGCTATAATCAGATGCGACAAACCAAAGCGGTGCATGCCAAAATGCCCACACTACACCCAAAACGAGATTCCCTTTTATAAATCCATATCTTTCTTCTAGTTCTGGACGCAAGTATCCACGCCATCCAGACTCTTCCCCAGTTGGTCCCTGTAAAATCGTAAACAGAATCGTTCCAAGTAGTGCGGATGGAATAAACATAAGCTGTGCTGCAAGAGAGGTTTTTTCAATTGCAGACAAAATCCATATCGACAGCATAAAAATACCTATTACTATAACCGGTATAATCAAAATTAAACCTATATTCAATTTATCTTTAAAAGCCTTCATATAAAATCCCTTAATATTCATATTTGGCTTTATATTTTTTAGCATAATTAGAAGCACTATGGTAGGTGACCAACTGCATAGTACCGTAATCCATTTCATAACAATAGTTGGTGCATTGAACACCATAGATGCTAAACCGCCAAGCCCTAAAATCATTACCCAAAACAATATGTATGAATTAATCACATACTTCCACATCACATCAATCTTCTTTTCTTTCATATTGACCGCTCCTTTCTTCTTTCCTTTTTGTTATTATAAATTTATAGTCGAATAAATTTACTGGTAATTGTCAAATGTCACCAGGACCTTCTCAAATTATGCTTTTATAGCCCAACGCAATTTAGCAGAACGAGCACGGCTATTGGTATTACGTTCTTCTGATGATGGTCGAATAGGTTCGGGAGCTATTTCTCGATAAACGCCTTCACGAAAAAAGCGTTTAAAAGATTTTTTAACAAGACGATCTTCTCCTGAATGGAATGAAAGTATAGCGACGCGACCACCCTCAGCAAGGGTATTAGGAAGTTTTTCTAAAAATTCATATAATACTTCAAATTCATTATTCACATCAATTCGCAACGCTTGAAAGCATCGTTGACATGATTTTTTAATCTCATCATCTCTATTATTTTTCAGAGCATCTTTGATAATTTGTTGAAGCTGAGTTGTTGTTGATATGTCTATTCCTTTTTTAATTTCGGAAATAATGGCTCGAGCAATTGCTGCGGAATTAGGCTCGTCCGCGTTTTCTAACAACATACCTTGTAATTCATCTTGTGAAATAGTTTTTAAACGTTCGGCTGCAGATTTACCTCTTTTAGGATTGAGGCGTAAGTCTAATGGTCCTTCACTCTTAAATGAAAATCCTCTTTCAGGATTGTCTATTTGCATTGAAGAAACACCCAAATCTGCCAATACAAAATTAAATGGTCCTGCTTCGAAAACAATTTGATCTATATTGGAAAAGTTCATTTGCTTGATAGTTAAAATTTCAGGTCCATAACCTAAGCGTTCTAAACGTTCTTGTGTGCGCGGCAATTCAATAGAATCTACATCAATTGCATACAAATGTCCCTTCAAATTTAAACATTTAAGCATCTCTAAAGTATGACCACCATAACCTAGCGTTGCATCTAATCCAGTTTGTCCAGGGGTAATTTGTAAGAATTTTAATATTTCTTTAACGCAAATTGAACGATGCATACCAGCAGGAGTATTGCCCTTTTGAATAACCTTTGCCACATCATCAGCATATTTCTCGGGTTGCAATTCCTTATATTTTTCTTTGAATGCTTTAGGGTGAGTGCCTTTATATCGAATACGTCGTTGACGTTTTTGTTCTTGATTATTCATTATTTCCTCCATCACTTTATTCAGTTGCATCATTATACAGAAAATACTCTCTACTTTCTAAAACCTTTTTTCGCTCTCTCCAGTCTGGCATTAACATCTGAACAAAACCATAAAACTTTTTTGAATGGTTAGGGTGAATAAAATGGCAATACTCATGTAATACGACATACTCAACGCAATTTCTCGGTGCTTCTATAAGACGTTTGTTTAAGGTAATTATCCCTTTTTTTGTTTGACAGCTACCCCATCGAGATGTCATATTACGAATTCTTATTTCAGGGTATGACACTCCATATTTCTGAAGTTTACCATAGACCTGCCTACTTATTTCATCAAATGTTAACTTGCACTGTTGATTTATCCATTTTTCAACTAATAATTTTTTGCGATTAAAATTACTTTTATCTTTCACGTATAGATATAAAAATACGCCATCAGCTTCAATGAATTCTTTTTCACCACAAATAACTTTGAGTCTCAAATCTCTGCTTAGCATCTTAAAGCTTTCTCCACTAATATACTCTTTTGGTTTTGGTGCATATTTTTGAAGTTCAGCGTATTTTTGAATCGCATTTAATATATAGCTACCTTTTGATATTATAAAATCATCTATTACATTACCTGGCACGAACTTGTTTGCTGAAACGCTAATTTTCCCGTCAGGCTTGATTCGGAGATTTATATTTTTAACATTCTTTCTAACGAGTGTAAATTGTATTTTTTCATCTTGATAAAAGACCTCTCTTAATTCTTCAATATTATTGTCCAATTATTAAAACCTCCTAAGTGCAACAGTTTTCACATTTTCTATAATTTTATCAATAACATCAAAAGAAAGTTTGAAATTCTTTTCCTTATCATAAATAAAAAACAAATCATCAATGTCTTGTGCTATCCTATCATGGATAGATTTATTATTAGTCCAGTCAACCATGCTGTGTTTTTGAATAATCGCAGTAATTTCAAGAGAAATATCCGATAGCATATCTGCAGCAGAACCCAAATCAACCACATCGTCTAAGATTGCAGAAATAACACCATAGAATGCTTGTGCATGTACATTGTTTTTAATTTTTTCAGGATAGGTGATGGTTGTAATACCTTTGCCGTAATCCTCCATAATGGAACGCATTTTAGAAAGGTATTCTGACTCGGTTATAATTTGCTCTTTATACTGGTCCAGTGCTTCTTTAATACGTTTTGAAAAGCTGTCGTAATATGCTGGGTTTTCATCATACTTTTCGCTAATACTCTTAGTCATTCGTGATTTTATTGCATCAGCTTTTGCGCGACTCGAAACAAGTTCATCAAGCTCTTTTTCAAAATCATCTTTATTTAAAATATCAATTGGGCTTGTGATTTGTTTTAAGCCTGCAACAGATAAATGAGTATCTAAAAGATTTTGCATCATTGGTTCATATTCACTGTTGTCAATTGCATCAAAATATCTTATTTTTACACTTCTACGCACCTTTGAATAAAATACAAAGGCAGATTGATATTTCTTTAGTTCGTCTTTTGGCATAGCTGAATATGCTTTTTCGGAATTGAGTATCATTGCCAATGCCTTACCCAAAATGCAAAGGAGATCATAAAATTCTTCTCGCTTTTTATCGTCTGCTAAAAATACTTCGATTTCTTCAGTGTCATCTTTGTTTTGGATTGTCGAAAATAAATCGCAAAGATGAGAATAAGCCTCTCTCACTTTTGCAACAGATGAGATAATATCAACAACAACACCTTTTAAATCCTCACTATCATACTTTTCAAGCCCTGCTCCACTATACATATTCATAGCAGTATCAAGCTTTTCAATTAGTCCACGATAATCAACGATCAATCCATAGTCTTTGCCCTCGCTTAGACGGTTAGTACGGGCTATGGCTTGTAATAAGCCATGCTCCTTGAGTTCCTTATCAACATATAAAACTTGACAAATAGGGGCATCAAATCCTGTTAATAGCTTACTGCAAACAATTAGAATATCAATTTCACCATCAATGAATTTATTCTTGATTGCTTCTTCGTATCGATCAGCCTCGCCATATATACGCATCATTTTATTCCAAAACGCAAGAACTTTATCATCTGTGCTTTCGTCAATATCATCAATACCTTCGCGCATATCAGGGGGCGATATTACAACGGCTGTTTTTAAATCTCCCATTTGCTCAAAACATTCTAAATAGCGAATGGCATCTTTCTTAAAGTTAGTGGCAAGCATTGCTTTAAATCCAGTATCTTTATAGCCTTCAATAAAATGATTATTTATGTCAAGCGCAATTCGCTTAATTCTTGCGTCGGTTGAGGCAAGGTGCTTTAAGCTGCTCCATTTGTTTTTCAAGTCAGTCTTTTGTTTATCAGTTAATCTTTTAGTTACCTGTTCAAACCACAAATCAATGTTTTCTTCATCAACATGCTGCTCCACAAATTTGCCTTCGTATATTAGCGGAACAATTGCATTATCTTCAACACCGTCTTTTATAGTATACTTGTGAATAAGTTTGCCAAACTTGGTCATGGTGCTTTTTTCTTTTTTCATTAGGGGGGTTCCTGTGAACCCAATATAACAAGCATTAGGAAACACCGTTCTCATTTTTGTAGAGAGTGAGCCATAATTACTTCTGTGACTTTCATCAACAAGTATAAATACATCTCTGCTTATAACCTTAGTACCGCTGTTTTCGGCAGTGTTGAACTTGTTTATAATTGAAGTGATAACATCAGCCTTCCCGCTGTTAATAAGTTCAACAAGGTGTTTGCCACTGGTAGCTCTTGCAGGGGACAAGCGGGTGTGAGCAAAAGTTTTGGCAATTTGACCATCAAGCTCTTTTCTGTCGGTTACTATAACAACTTTTGGATTTAGTGAGGACATTTCCATTAAAATATATTTTGCGAGCATAACCATTGTGAGTGATTTTCCCGAGCCCTGCGTATGCCATATAACACCACTTTGGCGGTTGCCGGTAATATCATTCTCATTTATGGTTTTGATAATTTCACGAACAGCAAAATACTGCTGATAACGGCAAATCTTTTTAATATTGCCGTCATACAACACAAAATATTTAGCAATTTCCATTAATCTATTAGGGGAGAGAATAGAGATTATATTTTTGTCCTGCTCGGTTACCATTCTATCAGTAATATGCTTATTGATATTATCTTCTAAAAACTTAGTGTCATCCTCTTTCCAAACGCACCAAAACTTTTTAGGCGTGCCGGTTGTGGCATATTTTACAGCATTCTTATTAGTTGCCATAACCACTTGTACGAATTTAAAAAGCTGTGGGATATAATCGTTTGTTTGATTTCTGATGTTTTGCTCAATGCCTTGCTCCACTGCAATGTGCGGTGCTTTGCACTCAATAACAGCAAATGGAATACCATTTATAAATAGAACAATGTCAGGGCGAGCATTATGCTGCTTGTCCTGACTTTCTGTTTGATATTCTTCTGTTACATGAAACACATTGTTTTGCGGATTTTGCCAATCAATATATTTCATGTTAAAGCTCATGGTTTTGCCATCATTCAAAGTTTCGGGGTAGCTTTTACCCAAAGCAAGATAATCATATATCTTCTCGCTTGTTTTAATAAGTCCATCGGATAGAGGCTCGTCCAAATCTTCAATAGCCCTTTCGATATTAGCGGAAGAAAACATATTATCTTTGCCACCATAATAAAAGCTGTTTAACTTTTTCAGTTGCTCCCGTAAAACACCTTTAAGTATTACATTGTATCCACTGCCACGCTGAATCACGCAATCTTCTGGCGATATATATGTATAACCTAATGATTTTAACAGTTCAATGGCAGGGTATTTGCTTATATTATCTTCAAGATATAAGTCTTGATGTGTCATTTTCAAACCTCCTTTTTGAGATTTTCTCCCAATACAGATTTAGCGAGACGAATTCTCGCCTCGCCTTCTGCATCTGTTATTTTTCTTTTGTGACACCTTTGAACGGAGTTCCGTCCTGTTTCACATCCATGAATTTACCTGTGTCAGAATCACGTTTTACCCATTGATCCGTTTTAGGGTTATAGGTTTGTGTTCTGTCTTTTACTGCGCCATGCCTGTGACCGTCACCGGTTGGGGGATTTTTAGCCATTGTTTTCACCACCTAACTTACTTTAATTTCTATACCATTAGAAAACTCGTTCCATTTAGAAATAACTAAATCACGATTTTTTTCTAACCAGTCTTTTGCCATTCTTTTCTGTGGTGGAGAAATTTTGCCACTGCATTCTAATATTTCTCCATCATCTATTGCTATTGACATTGAAGCACTTGATGTTGAGACGTGCAGATGCTGACGATTATGTCCACACTGTTCATTTGTACGCACTTCAAACTTAATTCCATTTATTTTAACTATTTGGACAAAGTCTGATATATTTCGCAGAATTGATTCCCATTCAGCAAAGACTTTTTTCTCTTGTTCTGTCATTCGTTAACCCTCACTTTCCCAGTTAATAATAACTGCATTAAAGCTTTTTTCTTGTTTCTCCACTCTGAGACGTCTTTTTCCAAAAGATCAATTTCATGGTCAGCGGTGGATAAAATGGTGGCAATTGCGGTTTGTTCTTGAATAGTAGGTATAGGTATTTTTGTGGATAAAAGTCCATCCATATCTAAATTCTTACGCACAATACTAGCACCTTGTTCAGAATTTATATTGTAAATCCACACCATAAAGCTAGATTTCATATAATGTTTCCCAAAATCTATTATCATGAATTCCTTTATAAAATCTAAAGTTTTATAAGCTGGTGATACTATTCCTATGTCATATTCTTGTAATACATCAACACTACCCATCCATAAATTCATTGTACTAAAAACAAGATTACCTTTTTTCAAAATTTTATAGCCAGTGTTATTGTCACTTGCTATTTGTTTATTAAAATGTTCGGATTGTTTAAAAATTCCGTTTTTTGTAACTGACAAAATTTCATGTTGGTTGTTTCTAGTCGTCTTTTCATTGACTTCTTTAATGCACTTACCGAGTTTCACTTTTTTCCATTCACCATCAAACCCTTGTAAGCGTTTTTTGCCTGTGAGCAGATTTTGCATCAGCCATTTTTTCTGTCTTTGCTTTTCGGCTATCAGCTTTTCTTTTAGCTCAATTACCTTGTCGCAAGTGGTTAGAATTTCAGCAATTTTCTCTTGCTCGGGGAGGGGAGGAAAGTTTATCAATAATTCCCTCATTATATCTGTTGTCAAATTATTAAAAACACCACCTGTAGTTGCAGAAGACTGTAATAGTATTGCTTGATGCATGAATAGAAAATAAATAAAATCTAAATTAAGGTTTTTAAATTCACTAAACCCAAAAAATCCGTCATGTATACAAGCATCAACCCCTAAAAACCCGACAATTCCTACTCTCGTACCAGAACAACTCATAACTATTGATCCTTTTTTTAAAAAGCGACTTTTCTTTGCGCCTTCTTCCGTTAAGGAGTCTATACACGGATAAGCATATTTACCATCTCTTGTTACATCCTCTATCATTAGTCTAGGAATATTCCCGCCGTAGTATTTAGGATCTCCCTTTGGACGAGGACTTGCACCACGGAATATGTTCATTTTTGCACCAAGCTTTGAAACTTCCCACTCACTCGGCACAATGCCAACCTTGGTTTTTTTATATCCTTGTGGCACTTCGCCACGATTTATCGTTTCAATTCGCTCTTTTATTTCTTCAGTCATTCAGCTTTCCCTCCCGCTTATCTTTAATATATTGACGCTTATATATCATTCCGATTTTCGCAAGCCCTAAAAGATTATCTAAATCTTTATTGTTTACACAGCAAGGAATTTGAGTTGTATTTTCAAAATATGAAAGAATACCATTGCAAAAATTAACACAGGTTAAAATGCATTTTTTAACATCCAAAAAACTCACAAAATATTTGCTTATTATTTCATTGGATTTGTTAATCACTTTATTGTCATTATGTGCATATATTTTACTTCTTTGCTTATGAAGATTTGTCATAATAGATTGACATTCCTCAAAGTCTTTTTCTGTTTTCTCTATGAATTCAGAAAAGCTTGAAAAACCTAATGTTTTATACTCGCTTGGATTTAATCTTGAACCTATTTCGTAAATTTCAGTTGGTGTAAATGGCTTGTCTTTTATGCAATGTATATTATTTTTGCATTGCGCGAGCAAGGTTTTGCAACTAAAGGAATTATTTTCGTAGTTGTCAATTAACTTTGCAGTTTCCATCATAATAGTATTGATTAATGCGCGAATAGTTATATTAAAAAATCCTGTTGATTCATTAAGTAGTTCATTTTGCTCACTTCGATATTCATTAAGCTGAGCATATACTTCATAACAACTGCATGCAAGTGTAGCTTGATCTATTAAATGCTTTGCTTGCATTACAATTTTATCTTCAAACATTAGTTTTCTCCTTTGTTTCTATTTTTCAGATATATCAATAATACAATTATTAAAACAATAATTATAGTTACTGTTATCCACACCCAAAGTGGAATAGATATAATAAATTTTATTACCCATAATACAAAACTAAAAATATAGAACACGGCAATAAACACTATTGCTCTTACTGTCCAATGTATTATTGATCCGCCTGATTTTCCGCTTATAATATCCATATCATACAAAAAACCAACAAATCTCCAAGCAACTCTAAATGCAATTAAGCCAATAATAGTCAGCGCGATATAATTATAAATAATATCATTAAACAGCATATAGTCACCTGTAACAAGCTCGAATATTGGTTTGAGTATTACTTTCATTGTTTTCCCCTATCTTCTATCGGTATTAATTTAGTTTGAATAATTTTCTGTGATAGTAATGGATTTCTAATAAATAATACCTAATACAATTCCTACTATACCAATTAATGAGCCAACACCTAATGAAATCCATCCAAATACTCTGCTTTTCTTAGCTTCCTTGGCATTGCCATCAGCTTCAGAGCGAGTAGTATCATATAATTGTTTTAGCGTCGTATAATTTTGTTCCAATAGGTCGTTTTGCTTGCGAACGCCATTTAATTGTTCGATCAATAACTCTTTTTGCTGTTCACTAAATTCAGCAATTTGAAATAATGCTTTATCCTTTTTTGCTTCATGTTCGTTTTTGGTTTTAATCACTTGCATCATAGCATTTTCTGATGTTCTAATATTTTGTAGTGAAGAAACTAACTGAGAATTACCAATCTTAATATCTTGAAATTTACTTAAATCAATTTTTTGAAAATCATTCATATTCCCAGTTCCTCTAAATACTTTTTCATCTGTGTTTGGACCTCTGACAGTTCAGCTTCAATACTTGATATGTTTGTTTTAACTGCATCAATATCCACCATTTCTTCTTCTTCGAACGTGTCAACATAACGAGGGATATTTAAATTAAAGTCGTTTTCCTTTATCTCATCAAAGGTGGCAACATAGCTGTATTTATCTATTGTTTCATAGTTTTCATAAGTCCTTACTATTTTTTCTATATCACTATTACGCAAGACATTTTGATTTTTCCCCTTTTCATAGTTCCCATCACCGCTTGCATCAATAAAAAGCACATCTCTACGGGTTCGGTTTTTCTTAAATATTAATACGCAAGCAGGGATAGAGGTACCATAAAATAAATTAGAAGGCAACCCTATAACTGCATCAAGCAGATTAAACTCTATAATTTGCTGGCGTATTCTGCCCTCGCTTGCACCTCGGAACAATACGCCATGTGGAAGAACAACACCCATTCTGCCTGTGGTATCATCAAGGCTATGTAGCATATGCAGTACAAAGGCATAGTCACCTTTTGAAGTTGGTGGGACACCCCAATCAAAACGCCTAAACGTATCAAGCTCTGCCGACATCTTTTCTTGTTTCTTACTTTTATCAGAATTTACATTAGAAAGAAAACCACTGTCCCATTTATCAAGAGAAAATGGAGGGTTTGCAACCACTACTTGAAATTTCATCAATTTATCATCTTCAATATTTTGGGGGTTGGCAAGAGTGTCGCCTTGCCAAATTTTCGCAGAGTCAACTCCGTGCAAAAACATATTCATATTACAAAGTGCCCAAGTTTGAGCATTTTGTTCTTGACCGAACACGGCAACCTTTTTATTCGGAACTTTTTTAAACGCTTTAAGTAGAAGACCACCACTACCACAGGTTGGGTCATAAACTCTGTCATTTTCTTTTGGTTTTACAAGACTTGCAACAAGCTCGGAAACTTGACTTGGTGTGAAAAACTCTCCGCCTTTTTTGCCAGCGTCTGATGCGAACTTTGATATCATATATTCATAAGAATCACCAATAATATCATTACCTTCAAGTTGCGAAGGACGCAAATCAAGTTCAAAAAAATCTTCAATCAAATTCTTAAGTGTCGCGTTCTTTTCTCGAACTTCACCAAAATCAACTGTTGAATTAAAATCAATAGCACGAAAAACATTGCGAAGCTTGCTCGCGTTTTGTTCTTCTATATGAGAAAGGGCAACGTTGATTTTTTGACCGATTTCTGCATCGTTACGGTTTTTATAAAGATATTCAAATGAGGATATCTCGTCTACCAAAAAACGCTCACGAGCCATGGCGCGGGCAACTCTTTCCTCATTATCTTCATATTGTTTCATGTAGTCAGATCTTTTTTCTTTACATACATCTGATAGATACTTTACAAAAAGCATCGATAAAATATAATCCTTATAACGTGAACTGTCTATTTTTCCTCTAAAACTGTCGCAGGCATTCCATAAAACTCTTTCTATATCTGATTTTGTTGTCATAATTAAAATCCTCTTTTCGCATTTTTATAAATTGTATTTGTAATTTCTTTATATAAGATTTCTTTTTGTTGCTTTAATTGTTCTAAAAGATTTGCCTCATTCTTAGCTGTCATATATATATCCGCTATTAGTTTTTGCTGATTTATCGTGATAGGTTTTAGATTAAGTTCTGCAAAAAAACTTGGTTTGACTGTTCCTAAGATACTACCGGTATTATTTTGCTGTATTTTTTTCTTAATACCTTCAGAATTTAATAACCAATATAAGTATTCCGGTAGTAACTTATTACTGTTTACTTTAATTATAACAAAATGTGAGGGAATAACAAAGCCTTCGAATTCATCGGTTATGAGTACGGCTGTGTGCGGATAACTAAGTCGGACTATTATATCGTTCGTATGAGTAAGGTAATCAAATTTCAACTTCTCATTTGCATAAAAGTCATCAAGTAGGTCTAAATCTATATTACCTTTTTCAGTAATGCACTTAAGATTAATCTGTTTATAATATATGGTTTGGCTGTCAACAGTTGATTTGGATTCTTTACGGGAAAGGACCAAACCAGATCGAACATTTGCCAATTCATTCAGTTTCATGATATCTCCTTTCAAAAAAATCCGTCATGAGAAATAAGTAACAAAAAGTTTTTAAATAAAAAGAAGTTTTTCCACTTCTGTTTTCCATAATATCACATATATTTATGTTTGTCAACTATTATTTGTTATGTTATAAAAATAACTTTTCTCGCGTTTCAACCTAAAAATACCGATGCATGAAAATCTCTGATATTTTTTATGGAATATTGTGGAACTTTTTCAATTTGAAACCGTCTAAATATTAAACGGCATATTTATAAATTAACCGTTGTTATAAAATATAGGGTAAATATAAAATGAAGGGTATGGTAGTATTTAATGTGAGCGGCTAGTGACGGTGCCTTCTGTGCATCACGGAGGAAACAGAATGAAACGATTTAAAGATGAGCATAAGGTCTTTCGACCTCAAATTAAATATATAATTAGGCACGAGGTCAGTTTAGTGAAAATCTAAATTGGTCTCGTGCTTTTTTTGTGTCGACAAAATATTATAAAAAATAACAAGCAAGGATAATAACAGACAAAAAAAGAAGGGCGGTGATTACAATGGTGTTGTTAGAGGTAGATGAAACAGTGTTTTATACAAATAAATTAAAAGCAAAAATTCGACATGACAACACCCGTTATATCGAAACCTAGGCTATTTATATAGCAGGTGCTGCCGTGTAGGTTGGAGATGATATTGTATGTGGGATTACACACGCAATATCAAGCTGTTCCCTCCCCATTCCAACTTACTACATAAGGCAAAAATTAAACTTACGAATCGTCCTCATCAAAGAGTTAAAAGATACAAGCACTTTTGTGGTGATGACGATATAACGGGCAGAGAACTGCTTGGTATAGTGATTTTTGTGGTCGAGTTTGCGCTTACGCGTAGGCTCGGCTTTTTTTATCCTTGCAATTCCGTATATAGATGCCGCTCACCACCTTTTTTCTTTCCTTTGAAATTTTAAGGAAAGGAGAAAGGTAAACGTGAGTAAAGAATATCACATTAAACTGAACGGTGAGTTAATCCCCGTCACAGAGGAAGTATATCGCGCATATCAACAGCCTAAATGGCGTGAAAAGAAGCGGGCAAAAGTCCGTGAAGGAAAAGATATTTCGTTAGATGTAATGCTGGAAAAGGGCGATTTAAAGCAGCCTAATTTGGGACAAGCTCTTGTTGATGATGTTGTTGCGGACAAGTTGCTACTAGATGAACTGCTTTCAGCACTTGCGGAATTAAATAATGATGAGCGTTCTTTAATAGATGAAATATTCTATAAAGAAAAGTCAGAACGCGAAGTTGCAAAATTTATTGGGTGTTCTAAAACTGGAATACATAAACAAAAAGAAAAAATTTTATCTAAATTGCAAGATTTATTAAAAACCTGGTGACCAGTTGCCCCCTCACTTTCCTTTATATAGTGAGGGGGTCTTTTTATACCCCGGAGTGGAGGTGAATTTCAATGTGGAAAAAATCGAATGATGCTTTGGTGCAAAGCGAGGAAACGAAAGAAGAACTTATAGGAATTTTGAACGCAATAAGTGTGGTATCAAAGCGTCTGGCAAAAAAGCTTCAGCTAGTTGAACCCATGGTTAAAAAAAAGAAAGGTAGGAATTGTGATGCACGCAGAACTTGAAAATGGACAAATTCTGATCTTTGATTCGTATATGGCTAAAAACAGTATAAAGGAAATCCCGGGCAGGATCTGGGATGCACAGCGCAAGGTGTGGAGTGTTCCCGCTAAAACTGACAATATTGAAACGTTGAAAATACTCGGCTGTGACTTTAGTAATGAATTAAAGAAATTAGCTGTTTCATTCAAATCAGAAAATGTTCCAGTTGAACACACTCCCATCATGCCAATGCCAATTAAAGCAAATCCCTATCAACATCAAATTAAAGGATTTAATTTCGCCTGCCAATTGATGGGGATAGCTTGGAGGTGACAGTGTTGGATGTTAAATGTGATTATTGTGACAAAGTATATCAGGTTCCAGCAAGCAGATTGAAAAAACAAACAAATCATTACTGCTCAAAGCAGTGTCACAACAATTCAATGAAAAAGGGGCACGATGTTTTGTGTGCTATCTGCAGTAATGTTTTTTACAAACCGCCATCAAAAATGTGCAACGAAAATTTATGTAGCAATAGTTGCAAAAAGCTGTGGCTGTCAAAAAGAAATGTTGAAATGCTTAATGTTCCCGGACATAGCAAAGGACACCATGCTCCACATTTATCATTACTAAATTCTTTAAGAAATCCACTTGGCAGCATTGCCGGCAATTCAAAACATGTACCATCATCTTTTTATCGAAAGATTGCAGAAAAACATCTCGGTCGCAAATTGGATAAAAACGAGGTTGTTCATCACATAAATGGCATTCGCACTGATAATCGACCTCAGAATCTTAATGTAATGACACGTTCAGAACACGCACGGTTACATATGAACATCGCAATCAAGAGAAAAATTCACATGGAGGAAGGTGGTTAAAATGTCAAAGGAACAAGCACTATCAAAGGGTGTAGCTCTTTTGATGGAATAGTTATGGGCACAGGTAAAACAATTACAAGCATTGCAATTGTGGGTAGGGCATTTTTGAATGGACAGGTAAAAAAACTACTAATTGTGGCACCAAAATCCATTGTCACTGTATGGGATGAGGAATTTGCAAAGTTTGCAGATTTTCAGTATTCACTATCAGTGCTGACAGGTAGCAGTTCCAAAAAGGTTGAGCAGTTACAGTCAATTCCACATAACGGGCTTGAGGTGGCCGTAATAAACTATGACAGTTTAGCACTAATTGAAAAGGAACTTCTGAAATGGTCACCGGATTTTCTCATTTGTGATGAAAGCAGCAAAATTAAAAACAACTCGGCTAAAATGAGCAAAGCAACCCACCATATTGCAAAGGTATGTAAATATCGCATGATATTGACCGGAACGCCAATACAAAATAATCCTCTTGATTTCTACTCACAGTACAAGGTTTTAGATGAGGATATCTTTGGTAAAAGCTATTACTCGTTCAAAAATCAGTATGCAATTCTCGGTACATACAATCAGCCTGTCGGATGGCGCAATCTACCCGAGTTGGTTAGGAAAGCCCACTCAATTGCATTTCGGGTTACCAAAGAGGAAGCTCTTGATTTGCCGGAAACAATTGATGAATTCCGACCTGTGATATTAGAACCAAAGGCATTCGCATTGTATAAGCAGTTTGTCAGGGACAGCTATATAGAACTTTCCAAGGGCGAGGTATCAGCAACAAACATTTTAACACGGATGTTGCGGCTTCAGCAATTAACAGGCGGTTTCATTCGTCCAGATGAGGATAGTGACCGGTATGAGCAGGTTTCCAAGGCGAAGCTTGAGGCATTAGAGGATATATTGGATTCCTTGATTGATGAAGGAAAAAAGGCTGTTGTTATAGCTCGTTTCATACCAGAAATCAAAGAGATTTGCAATTTGCTTGAAGGCAAAAAGATATCGTATTCCAAGATTTGTGGTGAGGTAAAGGATCGTGCAGCTGAGATAGAAAGGTTCCAAAACGATAAGGAATGTATGGTTTTCGTGGGCCAAATACAAACAGCATCAATGGGTATAACATTAACTGCATCTTCAACCATGATATTTTACAGCTTGTCATATAATTTTGCAGATTATAGTCAGGCAAAAGCAAGGATACACCGCATTGGGCAGAAAAACAACTGCCTGTACATACACCTAAACGTCAAGGATACCATTGATGAAACAGTATTGCAGGCACTTAGGCGAAAAGAAGATATAGCACATTCTATTGTGGATAATTGGAGGGAGATAATCAAATGAGTAGTGAAATGTTCGCTTTAGCGGATAAACTTAAAAAATTAAAAGAGATCAAGGCTGATCTTGCAGAGCAGACCAAAGACAATAATGGAGAGATTGAAAAAACTGAGATTGAACTGGCTAAGATTATGACCGATACTGAAACTCAAAGTTTTAATAGGGCCGGAACGCTGTTTTATCTTAATACCAAATTGTATGCATCTGCAATTGCTGATCAGAAGGTGGAGTTGTTTGAGGCTCTGAAAACTGAGGGATTTGGTTCAATGATCACAGAAACCATTAATGCAAACAGCCTTGCAGCTTTTGTAAGGGAGCAAATGGAAGAGAACGAAGATGCCCTTCCTGATTGGCTTGAGGGTAAGATTAATGTGTTTGACAAGGTGTCCGTTGGACTTAGGAAATCAAAATAAAAAATATGGAGGAATGTAAAAATGAGTAAAGATTTAACTGTAAAAAATGAAAGATACATAATTCCAACAGTAAATGACGATTTATCACAAAGCATCACAACCGAACTTGAAGGATTACCAATCTCACTTGATAAAGTGAAAATTCCTGCAGGCGGTGGTCTTGCATTTGAGGTTCCGGGTGAGGACCCTGAAAGTCCCGATATGAAAAAAGAAATCATAGGTGTTATCGTTGACCATTATCCGCTAAACAGCTATTGGACAGAAAAATACAACGGTCAAAATGTTGCACCCGCTTGCTACTCAACCGACAGCAGACACGGAATCGGCACCCCTGGTGGTGATTGCAATAAATGTGCATTTAATAAATATGGCAGCGGTGATGATGGGCAATCCAAAGCTTGTAAAAATGCACATAGGCTATACATACTAAGGAGTGGTGAACTGTATCCGATCGTAATAACAATACCACCGACATCACTAAAGCCACTGTCGGACTATCTTGCCAAACGTATTATAACCAAGGGTATGCGCTCCTTTGGGGTAGTAACCAAGCTATCTCTTAAAAAAGCAGTCAACACCACGGGAATTGCTTATTCGCAGGTACAGTTCACCTTGGTTGATAAATTACCAACAGAGGCTATTGATGTTATGGCCCAATTTAGTGAATCTATAAAAGGGATTACTCGCAGGATTGATTTTATGGATGATGACATTATCGAGCCTCAAAACGAAACGCCTTTGGTTGACCCTGAAACCGGTGAAGTAATCGAGCCTTTAACAAAATAATTAATTTTTGATGGGAGCGGATAAAAAGGACACAATGTGTCCGCTCCCTCAATGTAAAGGAGATTATGAAATGGCTGAATATATGCTTGTAAAAAATACTGATGAAATAAAAAAATATATAGGCAGCAGCAAGGTTTTATCCTTTGACTTTGAAACTGCACCAACAGAGAAATATCGCAATGAACAGTATGCAGCTCTGGACCCTCATAAATCAGAAATTGTTGGTATTTCATTTTCTGTAACCCCTGGAACAGGCATCTATCTACCAATCAGGCACAAAGAACCATTTCAAAACGCAACACTTAGTGATGAGATGGTAAGTTTTCTACGAGACATATTTCTAAGCAATAATATTGTGAAAATTGCTCACAACCTAGCATTCGAGGCAATGTTCCTATACGCAATAGGCATCAAAATAAGCACACCTGTATATGACACTATCGCTGCAGCACAATTGACTCTTAAGAGTAACACGGAATTTAGGAATTTATCTGATAGCGGTCTGAAAACATTAGTGCCAGAACTTTTGTGCGTGGAACTTCCAAAGTTTGAAGATGTAACGGGTGGTCGGTGCTTTGATGAACTTGATCCAATGGATAAAGAAACAATCCGCTATGCTTGCGCAGACAGTGATTTCGCACTGCAACTGTATTATTTGTTTAATAACTGGTTTGACCGATATCTCCCAAAGCACCGATGGATAGTAGAAAATATTGAGTCCTCAACTGCTGTATTCACCGGGATAATGAAGTATTGTATTTTGAAAAAGAAAATATTTATACTTTGGACAGCAAAGGTGAATTGCTGATTACCATTATGAGTTCACTGGCACAGGAGGAATCAAGGTCAATTTCAGAAAACGTTACATGGGGACAACGGAAGCGGTTTGCGGACGGCAAGGTCAGCCTGCCCTACAAGCATTTTCTCGGATATGAAAAAGGGGAGGACGGACTGCCAAAAATTGTGGAGAAGGAAGCGAAAGTGGTAAGGCTGATTTACAGACTGTTCCTTGAAGGCAAAACAGCAGGCGGCATCGCCTCACATTTAACGAAAGCAGGTGTTCCAACCCCTGCCGGCAAACAAAAATGGATCCCTTCGACAGTAAAAAGTATACTTAAAAATGAAAAATACAAGGGCGATGCAATGCTCCAAAAGACCTTCACTACAGATTTTCTCACAAAGAAAAAGAAGGTTAATGAAGGTGAAATTCCACAGTATTACGTAGAAAAAAGCCATACGGCCATTATATCTCCAGAGGTGTTCGACCTTGTGCAGTATGAGTTTAAGAAACGGAAAACTGCTAAAGGTTATAAAACCGGGAGCAGCTGCTTTTCAGGCAAAATTGTGTGCGGTGAGTGTGGCAGTTTTTATGGGAGTAAGGTATGGCACTCGACGAGCAAATACCGGCGTGTAATCTGGCAGTGCAATCATAAGTTTAAAAATACAGAAAAATGTAATACACCGCATATTTATGAGGATGATTTAAAGAAGGCTTTTGTGGATGCCTTTAACAGCATGATTGAAAACAAAGCGGAAATATTGCATGAATACGATTTAATCATACAAAAGCTGACCGATACAACTGCCCTTGATAAGGAAAGCGCTAAACTGCAAAGTGAATTTGAAGTGGTTACCGGACTGCTCCGTAAATGTGTTGATGAAAACGCTCATTCTACGATAGATCAGTCGGATTATAAACAGAGATATTCAGCTTTAAAAGAACGCTTTGATAAAATTCAAAATGACATTGCAGCCATCAATGACAAGCGGATAGAATACGCCGCAAAGCGTAAATCCATTACAGATTTTATGCAGGCGCTGCAAAAGAAAAATGCCCTTATCGCGGATTTTGAAGTGGAACTATGGAACGCTGCGGTGGAAAAAGCGGTAGTGGATATTTCCCATGGCGTAACATTTATCTTTAGGGATGGCAGTGAGATATACGGCGGAGTGAATAGTGCAGGATGAAACAATAAAATACAATAGGCCAGGAGATATAATGAGGTATCTCCTTTTTTGGTACAAAAAAATATGGATGGGAGCGGTGGATATGGCGGTATTCAGAGTGGAAAAAACGAGGGATTATACGGTGATCTCGAATGATCACATCAAAAATGCCCGTCTGTCTCTTCGGGCTAAGGGGCTTATGTCCCTTATGCTTTCCTTGCCGGAGAGCTGGAATTATACAATGAACGGGCTGGCACGTATCAGCCTTGAAGGCGTGGACGCTATCCGTAAAGCGCTGCAGGAGCTGGAGGCGGAAGGGTATGTTGTCAGAAGCAGAATCAGGAATGCGAAGGGCCAACTGACGGACACTGAATATGTGATTTATGAAAAGCCTGTACATAATACGCCCGAGCCGGATGAACCGACACAGGAGCGGTCTAAACAGGAACAGCCTATGCAGGCGGAACCAATGCAGGATTCTCCTGTGCAGGAAAAACCTATGTTGGAAAATCCAATATTGGAGAAGCCTGTGTTGGAAAATCCAACGCAATTAAATATATATAATAATAAAATATATAATAAATTAAATACTAAGTTATCAAGTACTAATCTATCAAATCCTATCCCATCAAATCCTGTGGATAGGAACGGATCGGATGGGATTGCGATGAGAGAACACTACAGGTCTGTCATTCAGGAGAATATAGGCTATGAGGTCTTGTGTGAACGTGAAAGCAAGGAACGTCTGGATGAAATTGTGGAGCTAATGCTGGATACGGTCTGCACGGCAAGAAAAACCATCCGTATCGCCGGAGACGACTATCCTGCCGACGTTGTACGATCAAGGCTGCTGAAGATTGGGAGTACGCATATTGAGTATATTTTTGACTGTCTGAAAAACAACACGACCCGTGTGAGGAATATCCGGCAGTATCTGCTGACCGCCCTGTTCAATGCGCTATCAACCATGGATAATTATTACGCCATGCGGGTTAATCACGACCTTTACGGTACATAGCAGGGAGGGGAATGGTAAAAAATGAGTTGCATTATTTTGGGTATTATAGTATAATAATATGTAACAGATGCTGGTATGATTCTATGACAATCTCATTGTTCAATAAACTGCTGACCAATATACAATGTGAAGGAAGATTTGCGTTCATTGATTTTGAACAGGATTGTTTGATAGGATTTTTTTCATCGGAGCAAGTCCGGAAATTAAACGAACTTACAAATATTGAATTTAAAATATGTTAAGGATTTGAGGACGAATGCAAAATAAGTTTTTTCGATTAGAACGGACTGCTTTTCTTATGTTTCTATCTGTAATTATAATAAGCGGATTTGTATTAAATTTTGCAATATACAAATTTCATTTTATATATGTGATACTTCTTATTGCAGTATGGAGCTGTTTTATATTTTTCATGAAACATTTAAAACACTTAGGATTTGAGGGAAAAACACTTACGCCGAACACTTTTGCAGTGCAGGCAATAAATTATGAGAAAATAAAACAACTGCTGACGGGTTCTCTTCACTCAGAAATGAAAATAATTAACGATGTGCCGGATGAGAAAGAATCCTACATGTTAACAAAATACCATGGTTTGAATTTGAGAATCATATTGCTTGGATTTGATGATTTCAACAAAGATATATTTAAAAGCAAAAAAGCAAAAGTGAACCGCCTTATAAATATGGAAAACAATATCAAGCAAACGATTACGATAAGTGACAACGGTAAATATATGAGAATAAACATAATGGTTATGCATAAACCGAATGAATATAGTACATATCTATCCAACCAAAACGCGGATATGCTGTTATCAAGGGTTGAAGGAATATTAAATATATTTATCTTTGAAGAAGAAGGAGTAATATGTTTCCCGGCACATTTCGGATGGAGCAAGTTTAAACAATATTTTATGATATATCGCAATATAGAAAAATTGATAAAAAAGTGGGAAGTAAACAAAATGTCCGAATTGTGAGGGTATTATTCCGTTATCGCACAGGATGGTCTTATATCACTTGACAGGGCAATATGGCGGATGATGAAAAGGGAAGATTTTTTTTATGAAAGGGCAGAAATATGACGCAGTTAGTATTGGGAACGACAGGGATTGTTGTAAATAAGAATGGTTTCGGGGCGCTGCCTATTCAGCGGATTGGCAAGGAAGAGGCAAAAGCTTTATTAAGAAAAGCATATCATAGCGGCATCAATTTTTTTGATACGGCGAGGTTTTATACAGACAGCGAAGAAAAAGTGGGTTATGCTTTGAGTGATGTGCGCAGGGAGATTTATATTGCCTCCAAAACGATGGCTGTGACAGTTGCGGGTTTTTGGAAGGATTTAAACACGTCGCTGGAGATGCTGCAGACGGATTATCTGGATATTTATCAGTTTCACAATCCCGGATTCTGCCCAAAGCTTGGTGACGGAACCGGGCTATATGAAGCAATGATTGAGGCAAAGAAAAAAGGGCTTATCCGCCATATCGGCATAACCAATCATAGAATCAGGGTGGGGGAAGAGGCGGCGGAATCCGGTTTGTATGAAACGATCCAATTCCCGTTCAGTTATTTGGCAACCGATGAGGAAATAGGTCTGGTAAAGAAATGTGAAGTGCGTGGAATCGGGTTTATTGCGATGAAGGCATTGTCCGGAGGACTCATTTCCAATTCAGCGGCAGCTTACGCGTATTTAGCGCAGTATGACAATGTTTTGCCTATCTGGGGTGTGCAGAGAGTAAACGAACTGGATGAATTCATCGCTTATATAAAAAATCCGCCGGTTCTGAACGAAGAATTATCGGCGGTGATTGAGCGAGATAAAAAAGAACTGGGCGGTGAATTCTGCAGAGGCTGCGGATACTGCCTTCCCTGCCCGTCAAACATTGATATTCCTACCGCAGCAAGAATGTCCCTCATGATCCGGCGTGCGCCGGCTTCTGTATATCTGAATGAAGAGTGGAAAGCAAAGATGAAGCTGGTAGAGGACTGTATTCATTGCAACCATTGTAAAAACAGCTGCCCATATGGATTGGATACCCCGGCACTTTTAGAAAAAAACTGGGCTGACTATAAGGATTTTATTTAGTCCAGAAAATGCGGAGAGAGTGAAGGGGTCCGGTAGTCTAATTTCTTCCCTCAATAAACCAAACAGGTTCATCATAAAAAAGGTAGATTTCTTTACTCCTGATTATGCAAATAAACCGTAAGCCCTGCCCGCCGGCCTTTAAACTGGCGGCACGGCGATAGTCCATAACCTTATCAATTTCAAACACCCTGCCATCCTCCCAGGTGATGGACAAGGGTGTCATTTTTCCGTTTAAATTATAATGGACGTTTACTTCCACAAAAATCTTTGACATAAGGATGCCTCCTATTTTAAAAATGCTACAGGATGAATTGTGTTGTCTGATTTGGGGTTCAAATTGGATAGTTGTTTATCCATCAGCATAATACCCCTCCTGATTGAATAGTGCCCAAATCTTCGGCGTATCTCGTCAATTGTACATTCCACAGTTTCCCGCCTTTGCATACGCTCAATTTCGGGGAGAAAGGACAACTGCTCTGTTTCTCTCAGTGACAGCTGGCAGGCTCTGACACCGATTGAACGTATCGGTTTCCCTGGCACGTTTGCCTTATATAATTCAAATGCCTTTTCAAATATTACTTGTGATATACATGTAGGCATCGCAAGCTTACCCTGCCGTTCATAAGAAAATAATTCATTGTCACGAATGCTGATTTGCACGGTAGAGCAGACAAACTGATGATCTCTGAGCCGTTCGGCAACGCTTTCGCAAAGTACATACAAGGTGATTTTTACATCCATATCCGTTATTAAATCTCTGGGAGTGGTTGTACTGTTGCCGATACTTTTGATTAAGGATTTCGCTCCAATATTGGATACAGGTGAGGTATCCAGCCCATTGGCGAACAGCCACAGCATCTGCCCGTTGACTCCAAGTAAATATTTGAGCATATGCACATCCGCACGAGCTATATCACCGATTGTATGAATCCCGTATATTCTGAATTTATTCTTAGTAGCCCGCCCCACATACAGCAAATCGGATGCAGGAAGCGGCCATACTGTTTCCTTGAAATTCTCCCGCGTGATTACTGTGGTTGCATCCGGTTTTTTCATATCAGATCCAAGCTTGGAAAAGATTTTATTGAAGCTTACACCTACGGAAGCGGTAATGCCAAGCTCGAAGCGGATTCGCCCGCGCAGCTCGTCAGCAATTTTCTCACCCGAACCAAAAAGACCGATGCTTCCGGTTAAATCAATCCAGCATTCATCAAGGCCGAAAGATTCGATTTTATCAGTATAATCCGAATATATCTCTGAAGCCATTTTGGAATATTTTATATACTTCTTATAGTCCGGCTTTAAAATGACAATGTCCGGGCACTTCATTTTAGCCTGCCATAACGCTTCACCCGTCTGCACGCCAAATCCTTTTGCAACATAATTTTTAGTTAATATAATTCCATGCCGCTGCTCCGCATCACCTCCGACTGCAACAGGTTTATCACGCAGTTCCGGATGATATAAGCACTCAACGTTGGCATAAAAACAATTCATGTCTACATGCAAAATTGTTCTATCCATACATCTCACCACCGAACATATGTTCTATTATTTATATTATATGCCGATTGAATAAAAAAGTCAAGCGGAAATTTAATCCATCTTTACTTTTTTGAAAATTGTGGTATAATAAAATCAAGAGGTGTTGCAAAATGTGCGGACGATATGTAATATTTACAAAACAGGAAAACCGTGAAATCATTAATATTATGAATGAAATTAATATAAAATATAACCCGGAAGAGGCAAGAACAGGCGAAATATTTCCAACCAATAAAGCGCCGATATTGATATCGGAAAACGATCAGATAACGCCTGTTTTATATTCATGGGGATTTCCTAATTTCAAAAATAAAGGTGTAATTATTAATGCGCGCGCTGAAACGGCGGAAGAAAAAAGAATGTTCCGTGAAAGCCTAATACTGCGGCGTTGTGTTATACCGTCAACCGGCTTTTTCGAGTGGAAAAAGGATGCTTCCAAACAGAAATATTTATTTACACTGACGGAGGAAAAAACATTATATATGGCAGGATTATATAATGAATTTAACGGAGAGAGCAGGTTTGTCATACTTACAACGGCCGCAAATCCTTCTATGACGGAGGTTCACGACCGAATGCCGGTTATTTTAAACGGGGACAAGCTGAAGTCCTGGATTTCTGATACTTCGCAGGCTTTAGAGATTCTGCATGGCGCACCCCCGATGCTTATGAAAACTGCAGTATAAAAATGTATAAGGCCATAGCTAAAACGGTTTTACTTCATAAACTGCGCAAAAGGAGATCAGCAATGAAAAGAAACGACGGAGCCGAATCGGTATATAAAATGACTGGTGAAATAAAAACAGAATATAACAAAGCATTCCATGAGCTTAATGAGTATCTATGGGAGCATTACAGCAATACTTCGATTCCATCCCGTAGTCCGCAGGAGGTTCTTTACTATGTTTTAAGTAAATATCCAGTGAGAAGGCTGAATGAAGACAATATACATTTAAAAATGGCGGCTCTTAACGTTATTACGAATTATTACCCGCAGGAAATTGAAAAAGATGCTGACCCGTTTGACATCCGCGATGAATTATATGATATCGCAGTTAATAAGCTTCTGCTAGACATTCGGATTTATACCATATTAAATGAAGGGAATGGCAGATTGCTCTATAACGCCGTCGAACGGCAGAATAAAAATATGGACGACATCTGTTTTTCGATTGAACTTGTCACTGGCTGGGGCAGTGTTTCAGGAAGCGGTACGTTGGGAAATGAAATTTTAGTTTATAAAGGCTTGGATGAGGATAAAAAGCAGAATAAAGACTACAAGCTTTGGTATCTTCGTTCCATGTTTGAGTTGGGTATGATTAAATAAAGGGGAATTATGAGACTATTATAGTTAATATAAAGTTAGGCGCAAAATAGGGGGAGGGTTATATATGGCAAACAGTATTGAATTATAAGTTTAATGACGGAATATTAAAAATTGTTTAACGACTCATAATAAAAAACAGATAATTTTATAAAAATAACTTTACAAATCCATTAAAATGTGTTAATATATATTCATAACATTTAGACAGGGGTATAAAAATGAATATAGCAACTTTGAGTAAAGAGAAAATTAGAGATATAATGCAGAATAAAGGAATTCGAACGCAAACGGAGCTTGCAGATTTAATGGGTATTACAAAAAATCAACTTTCACTAATTTTGTCTCCAAAATTTGAACCTGTAAAAAGTTCGGTAAGCGCCTTGTGTGAGGTGTTGGATACAACACTTGATGATATTTTGGCGAGAAGTAATGATTTATCAGCAGCAAAAGTAAAACATTCCACATTTTCCGATGAATTAATAGATGTTTCAACGGTAAAGGCGTTAAAAACCTATACAGGCGTTGAGTTATTTGCTGGGGCTGGGGGACTAGCACTTGGACTAGAGAAGGCAGGTTTTCATTCCGTTGGACTTGTTGAAATTGATAAGGATTGTTGTAATACGTTAAGAATGAATAATCCCAGTTGGAATGTTATTGAAGAAGATATAGTGAAAGTATCTGAAAATGGAATTAAAAAATACATAGGTAACATTGAAGTTGACTTTTTATCAGGAGGATATCCATGTCAGTCTTTTAGCTATGCAGGGAAGAAGCATGGACTCGACGATGTCAGGGGAACCATGTTTTATTACTATGCTAAAATTTTGAAAGAACTTAAACCAAAAATGTTTTTAGCTGAAAATGTACGTGGACTTATTAGCCATGATGATGGCAAAACACTTAAAACAATGATAGCTGTTTTTGAAAGCATTGGCTATGAGGTTAAATATAAACTTATGTCTGCAGTGAATTATGGTGTCGCGCAAAAGAGAGAACGGGTTGCAATAATCGGTATTCGCAAAGATATAGATGATGTAATTTATAGATTTCCGAAACCTTACGAAAATATTAAGACATTACGGGATGCGTTAAAAGATGTACCAGATTCACCGGGGGTGCAGTATCCGACAAAGAAAAAAGCTGTTTTAGATTTAGTAACACCCGGGGGATGTTGGCGTGATTTGCCTGAAAAAATTGCAAAAGAATACATGGGCGTTAGTTATTATTCGGGTGGAGGTCGCACTGGTATGGCTAGACGCATATCATGGGATGAACCGTCCTTAACATTAACATGCAGTCCCGCTCAGAAACAGACCGAACGTTGCCATCCGGACGAAACAAGACCTTTTAAAGTTCGGGAATATGCAAGAATTCAAAGTTTTCCTGATACATGGTCATTTTCTGGTTTTATTTCTTCCCAATATAAACAAATCGGCAATGCCGTCCCCGTTGAATTCGCAAAAGCTATAGGTTTGTCTATTATAAATACCCTTAACCAAATTGAATCAAAAAGATAAGGGAGCCCACTTTGAGCTCCCCTTTTTATAGACCTTTTTTTCTAATATCCTCTGCCAGTGCTTCGATGGTTTCGTTTAAGACTTCTCTTCCATCTTCTTCAATTGCAACTTCACCCACCGCGCTGATTAAATCATTATAGAAATTGGTATCGCCTGTAAGATGATACCAGAATTCTTCGCCAACCAATACGGTATGTTCTTTTGCGATATTTCGATAATGCATACTTAACTGAGATGGGGTTCCATAAAAAACACCAACAATCAAATCATCAAATCTAACATCCAATCTGTTTGTACGTGCCAAATCTTTTATGCCTCTAAAATGACCAATAATGGTAGCGACATCATCTTTATTGATAGTATTTGGTCCTGCTTTTATTTGGCAATATTTTTTTCTTCCATCAATTTGATCTATAAATTCAATATCGATTCCGCTTGTCGTTGATGCAAAACCAGAAAGTACGGAGCTGCAAAAATACTGCAGTTGAGTTCCAAAAGTCGTTGTAATGGATGTTGAAAGCACACGTGGGTAAATTAGTGCTTTGGCTAAACTTTCAGGATCGTTATTGCCGGTAAGATAATTTGCAAGATAATCCAAAAGAAACGGATTAATATTAAATGCTTCTATGGTAGTTAATTTTTTGGTATTTTTTATATGACTTTTGACAATCATATCCTTAAAAAATGTTTTGGCTTTAGATAAGATTTCATTTTTTTGTTCTATATTCATAAAATCACACTTTCATAAGAAATATATATTATTATATCAAATTTATTTATATTTGTATATACTTTTTTGGAAATTTACTAAAAAATATATTGTTTAGTGTAAAATTATGTGATATAATAAAATCCATACAATAATATAAAAGAAAAAAGATGGTAGTGAATCAAAAATCATAAAAATAGATGGTGATAACATATGAAAGAAATATTGAAACCAATATTTGAGTGGCTGATTGGCAACTATAATTTATTTGACAATGTGATTTATAACTATATCGCAATGACTATTGTTGGGCTACTAGCGTTTAATGTAGCGTGGAAAATTGTTGGTGATCTATATCATTTTGGTGCTATAAGCGGACGAGCAGTCGGCTCAATTATTCATTGGACAGTTCGGTTTATTGCCTTTGTTGTTATCTTTTCTTTAGTTAGTACTATTATTTGGATTATAAAACTCATTATTACCATTCCAGATTGGGTGTGGTGGATATCACTTGGAATAATAAGTATGAGTATAATTGGTATTGGTGTGATATTTTTTTGCAAAAGAAAGATACCGTCAATAAAAGTGATTGATCAACAAAAATAAAATGTGCCCAAAGATATTATCCAAAATAAAAAAGTATTACATTTATTTACAGTTGGGGGGAGATATTTTGCCAAAAACACGATTTGATAGTGACGAAAAATATGTGATAGATTTAATTAAAGACATTTTGGGTCTAGAATATGAATGGCAAAAGAAATTTGACACTTTAAGGGGCGATCCAGGTAAGAAAGGTCATATGAAAAAATTACCTGTAGATGCATATTTCCTGCAACGAAATCTTATCGTTGAATATAGAGAAAAACAGCATTCACAGTCTGTTAACATTATGAATAGACGTATGACTATAAGTGGAGTAAATAGGGGAGATCAGAGAAAAATTTATGATATGCGGAAGGAACTTTGGGCGAAAGAGAATAATATCAATTTTCTTGTAATTAATTTCAGTGATTTGGTGCACAAAAAAAGTGGTAGATTGTATAGGAATAAAGAAAAGGATAGAGAAATTATTTCTGACTTTATTAATAGATTTGAATGGAGGTAGAGAGGGTGTCGAAGTTTAAATTATAAGTCGGGAGATTAGTAGTTTTTTTGAATTGATGGGATATAAAGAAAATTATATAAGTTACAGTAATGCGTTTGCAATAATTTAAAGCGATATGCTAAAATCGGACGAAACTAGAAAGTTTATTGCCAGCTCCTTACGTGAAGGTTCAATAAAAACCATCGGCATAGACATCGATAAAATTCTGCCGCCCGTTTAACGCTTCTCGAACGGTGGAAGGGCTACTAAAAAAAGGCGATTGAAAGGCTATTGGCATTTTTTGAGAAATATCTTGGACTTGTATAATTAAAGCGACATTACTTAGTATATGGGGGGAACAAAATGATATTAAATGAAGTGGTCATCCAAAATTACAGAAAATTTATCAAAACATCGTTATTACTTACAGATGATATAACACTTTTAGCTGGTGCGAACAACAGCGGAAAAACCTCATTGATAGACCTACTTGTTTGTGTTTTAGAATCCGGAAAGTGTGCCTATAATGTTTCTGATATACCTGTCACTATAGCTAAAGACTGGATTGACAAAGTATATCCGGTTTTTTGTGAGTTTTTTAATAAAAATCTCGGAAAAGATGAAACAATTAAGGGTATAGTTAGCAGGATTTTTGCACTTGAACCACCAAATCCAGAATCAAATTTTCTTATTGATCCAACCTTAGTTAAATTTAAAATTGATTACTCCACTGACGACGACATAAGAAATTTTGCCAATTATATTATGGATTTTGATATAAGTAAGCAATCTTTTTATTTCATCTACTCCTGTCATGTTACTCCGACGTCATTTGGAGAATCACTTATGAGAGATTTTGACAAGTTGAAGAGCAGGTATGATAAGATCAAAGATAATGAGACTGACCAATCAAAAGTTGAATTCCTGAAAGAAAAAATACTTAGCGCATATGCTGCAAGCATTACTGAAGAATGCTACTACACAGACAATGAGACATATTCATCGGATTTGATTGAGAAAGGCTATCATGTTGGCGGAGAAGTTCCAAATCTTAATAAAATTGAGTTATCAGATTTTAGATCATTATTTAACTTCCGTAATATACATGCCGGAAGACCGCTCGATGATCAAAGTAATGGCAAAGCAAGAAGTTTAAGTAAAAATATGATCCAACTGGCTGGTCAAGATGACAACTGGAAAGATAAGCTTGGCGAACTACCGGACAAAATACTTCAGCCGATTGAAGATGCACAGATTACAAATGTAGTTAGAGAAGCATCTGTCGATGGACTCAGTGAAACCATTCAAGCTATAGCAAAAGCAAATGGTGGCAATACAGGAGAAATGATACTTGATATTGATATATCAGAAGATGATATAAGTAATCTTATTGGTCAGATCACAAATGCAAAATATCAACTTGAAGGTCATTTCCTTAATGAAGCATCCCAAGGGTTGGGATATAGTAATATGATTTATATACTTCTTCAACTTGAAAATTATAAAAGAGGAATTGATCCGCTTCTGATCAATCTTTTCATCATTGAAGAACCTGAATCACATATGCATCCACAAATGCAGAGTGTATTTGGGAAATATCTTCGCACATATTATCGACAAAAAAAGATCCAAGGGCTTATTACAACACATTCTGGCGAGATGGTACGGGTTACCGATATGAAAAATCTTAGAGTTGCTCGCCCTCTTGGATGTTTTGAAGCGTTCATACTTGATTTTTCTGCCTTTAAGAAAAAAATCAGCGGAGACACAGTTCTCGACAACTTTTATGACTGGTTTTATGAGATTGGGTTTTCTGATATTGTTTTTGCAGATAGGGTGATTCTATACGAAGGAGATACTGAACGGATGTTGATAAGAAAATTATCAACATTTGATAAATTCCAAAAATTGAATCACTTGTATATTGCATTCGTCCAAGTAGGCGGAGATTACGCATATAATTACAGTAGTCTTATTGAGTTTTTAAAGATAAAAACATTAATATTGACAGACTTGGATTATGATAAGAATGCAATTGATGAAACGTCCATAAAAGCATCAAGTACAACGAATGCTACTATCCTGAAATTTTATAAAATAGCACATCATGACTCTTCTCCTGTGGTTTCCGACTTATATCAGTGGAAAAAAGACGGAGAAAACGTATTGTTTGACGGCTATACTTACTTGAGCTATCAAGATGAATCAGACAGATTCGCACGGACATTGGAGGAAGCAATGCTTGCAAAGCATTATGGAATTAACGCATTTGTGAAAAAGAGAAAAGCATCATGGACTAAATTAAGAGATCAAGATAAGTTAAAATATACAATACCCCAAAAATCTGGTAATTACAGTATTAGGGATATTGTAGCTCATACTTCAAACGGCAAAACAGACTTCATGTATTCGGTTATATTAAATAATTTTACTGAAACAATGTTACCTGGGTATATTGAGGAGGGGTTAATATGGCTGATGCAATGATTGAAAATATCTATCTCGTAAATGCACCTGCAGGAAGTGGAAAAACAACAAGAATAAAGTCAATGATTGTTGATCACTTAATTGAAAAACCTCACGACAACATTCTATGTATTACCTATACAAATAGAGCTGCCGATGAGCTACAGAAAGGATTAACCACCAATAAGGTATTTATTGGTACTATCCACGCTTTCCTTCACAGTTTTATTGGTATATATTTTTCACATAAACAAATAATCGAGTTATATTTTGAAACCTACGGAGATGCAATCAAGGATAGAATTTCCAACGCAGCTAACGACGCAAATATTACAAGAAGCAATGATAAGTACATAGAAAAATACGGATCTTTAGCTTATGAGTTAGTACAGCAAAACATTAAATCTATCTCATATAATGAAACACAGTTCAACTCATTGTACTATGGCGGGTTGTCTCATGATGATTTAATTTCATTTGCGAAGCATATTTTTGATAAGTACCCTATTGTACAGAAAAGATTAACGCAAGTATACCAAACTATTTTTATAGATGAATATCAGGATTCTTCTGCAAACGTAATGAAGATATTTTATGATGCAGTTTATGGGACTTCAACGCGTTTATATTATCTTGGAGACAAAATGCAACAAATCTACAAGAACTACGATGGATCATTTGAAGAAAAATTGCCAACTCTTAATAATTCTATTGTTCTTAATATTAATCACCGTTCCATACCGAGAATAATTGACATCTTGAATAACCTTTATAATGATAATTCATACAAACAAAACCCGACGCCAGGAAAGACTTATCCAGAACCTGATCATGCTCCACGTGTATTAATTTGTGATAATACTTCCGAAACGATTGAATCAGAAAAGGCAAAATTCCCAAAGGCATTGGTACTTTACCTTCTCAATCAGAAGAGATTTGATGCAATCGGCTCTGGTAACCTTTACAGGCAGTTAAGTAGAATGGATAAATACTCATTTGTAAATAAATACAGCGCAGTCGACGTACTTACGGATAATTCAAATGAGAATGCAGACATTCTTATGAGGCTATTGTTTTCCATTGATCAAGTTGCTCATTTCTATGAGGTTGGAAATCTTGGTGGAATTGTTCAATTATTAAAGAAAAACCCAAAGCTTTTTGCAAAAGAAGCTGTTATTATTACTAAGCATGATGACAAAGAACGGATGAGTGATCTGCTCAAAATTATCATAGACAAATACAATGATGTCGGTCAGCAATATGCGTTAAGCGAAGTAGTTGCTTCCTTGAAAGAAACTGGACTAGTGAGAACAGAGTATATTGATGCGATTACCGAAAGCGGCGAGTATTCAGATGCTCTCGCAGTGAAAGTCTGCGAATTCAGGGCAATCGCTGAATATTTGCTTATACCTAATGTTTCCACTCAACATGGAGTTAAAGGCGAGAGTCATGATACAGTATTTTTCATTGCAGAAGATAATAATACGCAACCTGTAGTTCATATGTATTCATTTTTTAAATTGTGGAGCTCAATAAATATTTCGCTCAATTCTTTTGAAACATTTTATTATGAATATTCGAAATGGATAAACGAGACGACTAAACATTTGGGCTTTAAGTTATCTGTCATAAACAGCCCACTACATACTCAACATGAACAATATCTGAAAGCTAGAATTCTCGAGTTGATTGACAATTTTAAAGACAATCCAATATTTAATCAATTATGCAAACAGTCATATGATAAGTATTTGTCAAATGCCAATGTAACAAATGCCAAAAATTGCTTTAAGGAGAGTCAAGCATACGGAGCATTGTGTGCATATCGATTATTTTATGTTGGATGCTCAAGGGCGCGACGAAACCTCACCATATTTATTGATAAAAATAAAATCAATGGCTATTTGGATGATTTAATTAAGAAATTAACTTCAACAGGATTTTCTGTAGAATGAATTTGGATATAATATGAAGTGCATAAAGGGAGATGGATTTTATATGTCGAATATGAACATACAAATAACTCTCAATTCAGATGAAAAAGGCTACTTTGATAGGCAATGCCCAAATGAAAATTGTGAATTTGTCTTTAAAGTATTTATGGAAGACTGGAAAGACAAGGTATCTGATGAGCATGTATATTGTCCGATGTGTGGCTATGATACTGCATCTGATCAATGGTATACTCATGAACAAATTAGTGATATAAATAGAATTGCAACGAGTTATGCCGAATCATATATAAGCAATGAACTTGATAAAATGTTTGGCAAACTTGCCCGTGACACTCACAGCAACAAATATTTTAGTATAACATATAAACCTGGCAAAAAAGTTACTTTTGTCAATAACCCCATCGGACAAAGGCCTGAATGGGAACTAGAGATAACTTGTGAGAAGTGTCAGACCCGGTATAGCGTGATCGGAAGTGCTTATTTTTGTCCTTGCTGTGGTTACAATGCCGTGGAGCGTGTATTTAATGAATCGCTTGATACTGTTCAGAAAATGATTGAATCAATAGAAGATATAAATAAGGCTTTGGAAAAGAGCTACGGCAAAGACAAAGCCGAATCAATGTGCAGATCAATGATTGAAGGAACTCTCGGGGATATTGTGTCTGCCTTTCAGAAGTATGCTGAAGATTTGTATAATCAGATCGTTCCAACTAAAAAAGTGAAGGTTAATGATTTTCAGATCATAGAAAAAGGCGGTAAGTTATTCTTTGAAGCTGTCGGTAAGGGTTACGATTCATGGCTGACAAAAGAAGAAATAACCGATATGAACATTTTGTTTCAGCAACGTCATTTGATTGAGCACAATAATGGTTTGATAGATGAAAGGTATATTCAAAATTCAAAAGACCAATCGTATAAGATCGGTCAACGGCTTATTATCAAAAGCTCAGATGCAATAAGGCTTTTAAAGATAGTTCGGAAGCTATCCACAGGTCTCGGACAGCTTATTTCAACAGACTAACAGTTGATACATGAAATGCAATCCATTATGATAATGACGTTGTTGAACGAATTCTCAAAGAGGAAGTGGTAACATGAATCCCCCAAGATACATTACTTGGATAGCTGAAGAGGAAGGTGTTGTCCTTGAAGACAATACACCGTTAAAATGCTATACACTAGATTATGTTCTCGATGATGCTGTTTTTGATGAATGGGCTTTGCACCTTCGTAAGCATTACATACCTGACGATGAACTGGCTGCGTCTTTAACTATACATGGTTTGTCGGCTGAACAATATCTTAGGGAATTTGTTATTCCTCAGAAAACCGACGATTTTGGCCCAGCCTCTCGTTCTAATGACATGACTGAGATCCTTATTTCTGATTTGCTTGAGTTTATATATGGCTATAAGGTGCCCCGTTGCAAGCAACAAAACCGTTCTGGCAAAACACAATCAGAGCATGGGACTGATATTATAGCTTACAGATTTCACAAAGGCGTACATACACCGAGCAAAAACGATGAATTGATAGCTACAGAGGTCAAAGCGCAGCTCACTTCAAATGATGCGAATTCAATTATTGATGCGGCCACTGATTCAAAAAAAGATGAGCATCGTTTTGCTCATACACTTGATTATTATAGAAAAAAACTCAAACATATCGGCAACGTTTCAGAATCAAATGAGGTCGCACGTTTTCAGCAAAAGACTGAGAATGATTATAAGGTGACATTTATTGGTGCTGCCATAAGTAGTCAACAGGATATAACAGGCAAGATAATAATGGGTATAACTGGCGAGCAGCTTTGTCTTAAAAGTAATCAAAAGATCTTTTATGTGCATGGGAAAAAACTTATGGATTTGACACATGAGATATATGAGAGGTGCATAAAATGATCTTTTCAAATACTTCACAATATATGCTGAAATATCAAAAGGCAAAAGCAAAACTCGTTGAATATGAAGTCGACAAGGTCGATTATCCAAAATTCCCATTGAATTCAAATGAATTATCATACCCGACCATTTACATAATTTCTCGTTATGTTGAAAGTGTTGTTGAAGATAATGTTGATGTGCGCAACGAATTCGCACCATACTTAGTCATTGCATCACAATATTTTGATGCGGCAGTGAACTCAAAAGACAGGGAAACGCATGACGATGATTTTTTGCTTTCGGGCGCAATTGCATATTTTTTATCGGATGATTTTGGAAGTGCCAAAGTGTTATGTTCAAAAATTGCACTTGATACAAATATCGCTAATGAGACGCCTCAAATTCTGTTGGTTTATTTATTAAACTTCATTTTGAGGAACAAAAAAATGCCTCAAACTCGTAGCAGTTCACTATTCTCCGACATACTAAATTCTTTGAGAGATTATTTTCATTCTGGTGATTTAGCTGGAAATCAATACGAGTTATTGCTTCAATACCGAACAGAGATTTATAAAAACAACATCCCGGCCGATATATATTATATAGATATACTAATCGCGGTTGCCATAGTATCTATAAAAAAATCTGCATGGTCATTATTACCTGAATATTCAGGCGTCTCAAAAGATATGTGGGGCGAATATTTAGCAAAGGCTAACGCAATGAAAATATTGTGGCCCTCGCAACAACTTATCTGCGAAAAAGGGGTTTTATCCGGAAGTAATGCAATTGTGCAGCTGCCAACCGGAGTTGGGAAAACCAAAAGCATCGAATTAATTATCAGATCCGCTTTCCTTGCTAATAGGGTAAGTACAGCTATTATTGTTGCTCCCCTCCGAGCATTGTGCAATGAAATAACGAACGACATGAATCATGCGTTTGCGAACGAAGTCATCATTAACCAGTTTTCTGATGTCCTTCAGGAAGATTTTTCATTTGATCTTGCTAATTTATTCAAAAAAAGAATTGTTATTTGCACGCCGGAAAAACTCAGCTATATTATGCATCATCAAGAGGATATTATTGATAACATTGACCTTTTTATCTTTGACGAAGGGCATATGTTTGATGATGGAAGTAGAGGAGCCATATATGAGCTTCTTATATCGGAAATTAGAGAGAAAATTACGGCTGAAAATCAGTTTGTGCTATTATCAGCAGTTCTGTCAAATGCTGAACAGATAAAAGATTGGCTATTTAAAAACGCCGGTGTACTTGCATCGAGCGAAAAAATAAAAGCAACACCTAAATCAATAGGATTTGCATCTCAAACAAAAGATATCAACTACTTTTCGGATGACGCTTATGAATCGGATTATTTTATCCCAAAGAGTATTGAAACGGTACAGTTAAATAATTTTAAAGGTGAATGGGCTATTCGGAACTTTCCTGATATGACTAACGCCAAAGATATCGCAATATACTTCGCTATCAAACTTTGTCAAAATGGCGGAGTTGCTATTTATGTAAACAGAACCGATAGCGTTTTAACTGTTATTAAACGAGTCTTGGAGCTACATAAGCGAGCATATAACATGGCAAAACTTGCGAATGTAACAAATATCGAAAAGGCAGAGAAAATTGGGAACTTAATAAAGGCTTATTATGGTGAAAATCATGAGTATAGCAAAAGCGCACTTCTTGGTGTTTTTCCGCATTATGCCGATTTACCGAATGGAATTAAGCTTGCAGTAGAATATGCTATTAGACACAACAACATTCGTTTTGTTGTTTGCACATCAACGCTCGCGCAAGGAGTCAATATTCCCATCAAATACTTGTTTATGACGAGCTTTAGATTAAGTAGAAGCAGTATGCAAATCAGAAACTTTCAGAATCTAATTGGCAGAACTGCCCGTTCAGGTATGTATACTGAAGGAAGCATTGTGGTTACAGACCCAAAGTTTTATGACCAAAGAACGGACAGAAAGCATGGAGGTAATTATCGTTGGGACGATTGCATCAAAATGTTCGACCCAAATGCCTCAGAGCCATGTAGCAGTTCAATTCTATCAGTTGTCAAAGATATTGAGATTGATCATGAATTAAAACTTTCAGGAAGAACAATTTCCGAGCACATTATTAACAATTATAACCAATCGGATTGTTTTAGTTCTTTAATTGAAAACCTCACTTCATGGAATAAAAAGTATCCAAAAAGAGACGCAAGTAATGCGATATCTGCAATTAATCTACGACGGTCAATTGTTGAAGCAATTGAGAACCATCTTTGCTTTGCCTTTTTACGTTGTGGAGAAGCTGATTACGAAGAAAATGCAATCAAAATATGTCACGAGACACTTGCATATTCATTGGCCACTGACGAGGAGAAAGATCTGCTTATAAGGCTGTTTTCAGCTATTGCCCAAAAAATTCAATCGGTCGGCAACCCGGAAAAAATTAAAACATATGCCCGTACTACGATTGGCATCAATCTATCGCGATTAATTGAAGAGTGGATTGAACAAAAAGGAATTATTAGCACTGCGTATACTGAAGAGCAACTTATGGATATGATCATATCTTTTTTTATTGATACGCATGAAATTAAGATTTCTCCAGAGCAATTCAGTACATTAAGCAGGTTGTGGATTTCGGGAAAAACATTCTATGAAATGTCATCTGAATCCAGCTTATCTATAGCTTCGATCGAAGAAGCGTGTAGTAAATTAATTTCATATCACCTGAGTTTTCACGTTGGCAATATTATTGATATTTTATGCATTGACCCAGAAGACGAAGATGCAGTTAACCCGTATTTTTTACTTAGCATACTTCAGAAGAAAATAAAGTACGGCGTAAGTTCAGTAACTGCGATTTCAATATGCGAGTCAGTTTTTAACGATAGATTTCTGGCAGAAGCTATCTCAGATGTTATAGGGAGCGACATCCAAGAGGACGATATAATTGAATTTGTAAAATATCATTCGGATAAAATATTGAGTATGTTAACGCCGTTTCCGGAATTTTTTTCGGACAGGATTAATATGCTAATAAGGCAGTAGAGTCCCTGCTTTAATGAATACAGCTGTCGAGCCCCGATGGAGGTAACTAAAATGAAAGAGTCGGATTTCAAAAAAATAATTATTGACTCAATGCGCAATGAAAACAAGTTAACTTTTAAGATACCTGAGCGCGATGAGCTTCTTTTGTATTTACATGGACCGATGTTGTTGACTGGTCGTGCAAATGTCATGTAGGGTTTCTGCAACATAACACGACGATGGACTTTCCATCTGTGCTAAAAAAGTATACCAGACTTTATTGAGTATGCAATAACTTCAAAATACATACTGGATAATATTATTGGGAAAATACAGATAATCGCATGATAATTATGTATTTTTAACGAAGAGAAATATGGGTGAGGTGGAAATGGATAAAAGCAACTGTAATGATAATAAAATAATTGATAAATTGGCTCAATATAGAAACAACAGTAAAAGTGTTCGGAAAAATGAAGAAAGAGAACAATCTCAGGTTAAAGTAAATAAGCATCCTCATAATGATGAGATGTTTGTGAATTTTAAATATGATAATTTGGATTGGCGGGATGAACCTGTTGTATTTGAGAAGAAATCATATATATATTGTAATTTTACAAACTGTAAATTTGGGGAGACGGCTGTTCTTGATGAAAGTAAAATGTATCATACTAGTACGTCATTCTGGAATGTAACCTTTGAAAATTGTATTTTTGAAAATGTCTATTTCGAAGTTTGTTATTTTTGGAATTGTATTTTCAAGAACTGTCAGTTCAAAGAGTATAAGGTGGTATTTGAACGTTGCTGTTTCAGAAATATTAAAACAATTTTTAACGAAGATAAAAAGGAGCATGAAACATATTATTCCTCATCAGAGTTTCTTTGCTGCCAGTTGACTGGAATTGAGTGGCGAGAGTGTTTTGGAGATAACCTCATATTTGAAGGAAATACTTTAATGCATTCCGCTTTCAAAGATTGTGAGATGCCTGGAGTTATAATGAAAGATAATATGTTTTATTCAACATATTTTAATAACTGCGATATCAAAGACTTGAGTATAATAGGAATGCGATATGCTGATTTGGAATTCCATTTTACAGAAAAAAGTAAAGATATCTGTATGCATAAAAGTATTTATGTTGGTAAAATGGATACAAAATACTTAAATAAACATGAAGATTATGAGATCGTTAGTAAGTTTTATTACACCCTGCTAGAGTACCTTGGAATGAGGAATATTGATACACAGAATATGAGTGAATATAGGTATCGTTACAACTACTATTCTATGAAGGCTAAGCCGTGGTGGGAACAGATCTGGGATAGAATAAGTTGGTTACTTTGTGGCTATGGCGAAAAACTATGGAGGTTTGTGGTAGCATTTCTGTCGATCATCGTACTTCCTACATTTGGATATTTGTTTTGTGGTTTGCAAATTTGTAGTGAGTTATATCCCTTGAAATATCATATTGGTGGAGAAGGAACTTTCAATTTGATTAATCTAGTGAAAGATTTTGGCAAGTGTCTGCATTTTAGTATAGTTACTTTTTCTACTGTGGGATATGGAAATATTGTCCCGTATGGATGGAGTTATGTTATTTCAGCAGTACAAATTCTTATGGGTGTGGTGTTTGTGGCAATATTTACATCAGTTGTACTTAAAAAGATTCTTAAATAATGACAGAACGATTGAAATGTTCTCATCTACCCTTAGTGCAAAAGTGCCATGGATATGTTTCAGAGAACAGATTGCTCATAAGACATTCGTTCTAACATCTTAAGCCCCCCCGTTTATAGGAACATATAGAAAGAATGGCACCGACCCCTTTGAGCTTTACAATCCAGATGCACCCCCGCATAAACCATTGAAGTAATGGTAATAATTTTAGTACAGCATAAACAGGGCAACGCTGGAGAGCGACCCGACGCATGCTGTGGCTTTATACGGTAAATGGCGGCGAGTTACTATGGCTTGCCGCCATTACATTTACCGGTAATGCCAGAAGCGGATATACTCGCAGGGGAAGTCAGCTTTGCTGACGTGGGGGCGGCAGCCCCCGTTGTTACCGATTTTGCCGTTCAAATGCTAACTGCCGTTCTTCGTACGGAGTCAGTCCGTTGCCTTGTATTCTCTCATAATTATAGTAATACAGAAATTCTTCCGTTAAAGCCAGCGCCTCGTCAAGATTTTTTGGCTTTTCAAGGTAAATACATTCTGCTTTGAAAATGCTGAAAAAATTCTCCGCCATCGCATTATCACCGGGTGTTGCGGGTTTGGACATGGACGGAGTCAATCCATATTCCTCAATAACCTTTTTGTGTTCATACGAGCGGTATTGCCCGCCGCCGTCGCTGTGCAGAAGTGGAGGCTTTTCGGGTTTCTCGGACTGCATAGCATCCGAAATTGTATTTTTAACAAGTGGATAATCCTGTCGTAGCGCTGTTTTATATGCAACGATAAACTGCCCGCACAAATCCCTGATAGCCGACAAATACGCCGTTCCATCTGGCATAACTATATATGAAATATCTGTTACCCAATCTGTATTCGGCGTATCGCTATGCGTTTTGCGGTTTAAAACATTTTCATATTTCAAGTTTCCGTTCGGCTTATATTTCAGCGTTTTTCGCCTGCGTATAACAGAGAGAAGATTATTACGGCTTGTGATCCGATATACCTTTTTGTCATCAACTTTCAAACCTTTTTCCCGCTCTAACCATTTTTGTACACGCCTGTAACCAAGTCTATTCTTGTTTGCTTTTTGACATTCAATGATCATATCTATCAGTTCTTGGTCTGGATTACCCGCTTGCTGACGATTGAGATAGTCATAGTAACCTTGACGCGAAACATTGTAAAAATCACACATTTTACTTATCGGATATTTTCCTGAGAACCTCTCTATTACCGCGAAAACTTGAGTTTTCCTTACTTTTCTTCGGTTAGTATAAGAAAATTTCGTAGCAGCTCCACCTCCATTTCAAGGCGTGCAATACGCGCTTCCTGCGTGTCTTGGTTATGTGGTTTGATTACATGAATCGTTTCTTTTTTTACCGGATCTTTTGACAGCGGAGTTTTGCCACGCTTAGGAATCCCGTTTGCTATTCGATACCGTCTACACCATGATTTCACAGTATCTAAAGAAATTCCTGTAATGCTCGCAATACCTTTATAACCCATTCCTTCATGGAAATACATATTTAATACTTGCTCACGTTCATCCAAAGGACGCATAATATCACCTCATGGATATTATTACCACTCTGGTGTGCGTCTATACTGTCAATTTTTTGGGGAGCAGTGAAAAAGGTGTGCATTTTGCAGTGTCAAGTTTGCCGGGGCAGACTGTCCGAAAACTACAATAATCTCCCCCGATTTTACATTATGAATTTAAATTTATTACCACAATGCTGAAGATATCCAAAATAAGGATATAAATTTAAGGGAATTTATAAAATCATCAAAAAAATAAGGGGTATAGGCTTACATCGCAGCCAATATCCCCTTAACACCTAATATATTTATTGCTCTTTTTAGGTTGTAGCCTAAAAATGAGAACGCCAAATCAGCGGTGGCTTTTACCTTGCCTTTCAGCAGCAGGTAGGAGCCATCGTTCCATCTTTTTACTGTACCAAACGGATGTTCAACGATAGATTTTCGCATCTTCATTTTATGTTCGTCAGGGTAGTACTTTAAAAGCACTTCACTTTTTTTAATTACTTTTATTTTCTGGATTGTTTTATTTATCTTCCGATATGCCTCGTTAAATCTCCATGAGTCTTTTGTATAAAAATCTGTTTTTACTATATTTTTACCATCCTTTAAATCGACAGTTCTATATCTTGATGTGGTACATTTATTTTCACAGTGCTTGCATGCCACTTTATTAGCATATCTTACGCCTTTTTTGGCAATAGCGCCCTTTCTGCGTAGAATTTCGCCCATCGGACAAATTACTGTATCAGTTTTAGGATCCCGTACAAAGCATTCATTGATAGTTTCTGATCTTAAAGCCTCTGTTTTTTCCGCAACTTCGCCTGTATTGTCATCAATAACAACCGTTTTTTCTTTCAGTACCTCGACCAACTCAATTTCTACTTTTTTATCCTTTAGAATATTTGGTATAACTCCCGCTGATATGCACTTTTTTATGTCAGCCTTATCGGTTGAATCCAGTAAACTTTCGGTTATTTCATAATCTTTTTTCGGGAATTTAAAAGTGTAACACTCCTGTTTATCAAAAGTAGGTACATTCGGTATATCACCATTAAGCAAACAATTTAAAACGTCTTCATTCTGACGATACCCTTTGTCAGCAATGATTCCGATATGTTCTACGCCCATTACATCCTTTGCGCCTTCGGCTACTTCTTCAAGTAGCCCAACATCGTTGCAGTGGTCGGTAACTTTAAAATCTGCTATAATGTGATTTTTACTGTCAACCGCGGTTTGCGTATTAAAGCAGACGTCCATTTTTCCATTACTTAGCATCAGCTTGGCTTCCGGATCGGTAAGTGATTTTTGTGTAGTTCCTGTTTCTTTTAATTCCTGCAAATAGCTGATATATGTGTCTTTGCGTTCGTTTAACTCATTGATTAGCTGTTCCAACTCTTCTTTTGAATATTCATCAGGATTTTTTTCGGCTTTATCATTTTGGTCAAGCTCAGCAATATATTGTTCCAATTTTTCATCTATAAATCTAATTCTGTCATTAAGCTTTCCGGCTGAGAAATTACGCTCTTTGGAGTTTACCGCCTTGAATTTGCTGCCGTCTATTGCTATTAGTTCTCTTGAAAGTAGATTTAATTTGCCGCATAGCTTTACAAATTCACGAAAAACAAGCTTTATGGCTTTTGCATTATCCTTCCGAAAATCCGCAATGCAGCGGAAATCCGGCACAAGCTTTGATAATAGCCACATCAGCTCTATATTTCGGGTGCATTCCGTTTGCAGTTTGCGGGATGAACGTATTCTGTTAAGATAACCATAAATGTATAGTTTAAGCATGTCGCGAGGATCATAACCCGATCTGCCTTCACGAGCTGGGGTTGCTCTTTCAAATCCCATTCCCAAAATATCAAGTTTGTCCACAAAAGCATCGACAACGCGCACCGGATTTTCTTCCGCAACATAATCTTCTAAACTTTCAGGCAATAATGTTATTTGACCCCTGCTCTCACCTTTAATATACGGCATCTCAAAAACCTCCAAAACACTGATTATTACTGCATTTCTTATACATCTATTATATCATATTTCGACAGTTTTGACAAGGTTTATCAGGAATATTTTTTAGTTTTCGGACAGTCTGGGGGCAGACTGTCCGAAAACTAAAAAAATCTCCCCCGATTCCATATTAAGAATCAATTTTATAACCACAATACAGAAAATAACCAAAATATGAATATAGCTTTGAGAGAATTTATAAAATTATCAAAAAAACAAGGGATATAGGCTTACATCGCAGCCAATATCCCCTTAACACCTAATATATTTATTGCTCTTTTTAGGTTGTATCCTAAAAATGAGAATGCCAAATCAGCGGTGGCTTTTACCTTGCCTTTCAGCAGCAGGTAGGAGCCATCGTTCCATCTTTTTACTGTACCAAACGGATGTTCAACGATAGATTTTCGCATCTTCATTTTATGTGTGTCAGGGTAGTACTTTAAAAGCACTTCACTCTTTTCAATTACTTTAATTTTCTGGATTTTTCTATTTGTCTTCCGATATGTCTCATTAAATCTCCATGAGTTTTTTGTATAAAAATCTGTTCTTACGATATTTTTACCATCCTTTAAATCGACAGTTCTATATCTCGATGTGGTACATTTATTTTCACAGTGCTTGCATGCCACTTTATTAGCATATCTTATGCCTTTTTTGGCAATAGTACCCTTTCTGCGTAAAATTTTGCCCATCGGACAAATTACTGTATCGGTTTCAGGATCCCGTACAAAGCATTCATTGGCAGGTTTTATTTCTGATTTTAAAACCTCTGTTTTTTCCGTTACCTCGCCTGTATTATCATCAATAACAACCGTTTTTTCTTTCAGTACCTCGACCAACTCAATTTCTACGTTTTTATCCTTTAGAATATTTGGTAAAACGCCCGCTGATAAGCACTTTTTTATGTCAGCCTTATCGGTGGAATCCAGTAAACTTTCGGTTATTTCACAATCTTTTTTCGGGAATTTAAAAGTGTAACATTCCTGTTTATCAAAAGTAGGTACATTCGGTATATCACCATTAAGCAAACAATTTAAAACGTCTTCATTCTGACGATACCCTTTGTCAGCAAGGATTCCAATATGTTCTACGCCCATTACATCCTTTGCGCCTTCGGCTACTTCTTCAAGCAGCCCAATATCATTGCAGTGGTCTGTAACAGTAAAATCCGCTATAATGTGATTTTTACTGTCAACTGCGGTTTGCGTATTAAAGCAGACATCCATTTTTCCATTACTTAGCATCAGCTTGGATTCCGGGTCGGTAAGTGATTTTTGTGTAGCTCCTGTTTCTCTTAATTCCTGCAAATAGCTGATATATGTGTCTTTGCGTTCGTTTAATTCATTAATTAGCTGTTCCAACTCTTCTTTTGAATATTCATCAGGATTTTTTTCGGCTATGTCATTTTGGTCAAGCTCAGTAATATATTGTTCCAATTTTTCATCTATAAATCTAATTCTATCATTAAGCTTTCCGGCTGAAAAATTACGCTCTTTGGAGTTTACCGCCTTGAATTTGCTGCCGTCTATTGCTATTAGTTCTCTTGAAAGTAGATTTAATTTGCCGCATAGCTTTACAAATTCACGAAAAACAAGCTTTATGGCTTTTGCATTATCCTTCCGGAAATCCGCAATACAGCGGAAATCTGGCACAAGCTTTGATAAAAGCCACATCAGCTCAATATTTCGGGTGCATTCCGTTTGCAGTTTGCGGGATGAACGTATTTTGTTAAGATAACCATAAATGTATAGTTTAAGCATGTCGCGAGGATCATAACCCGATCTGCCTTCGCGAGCTGGAGTTGCTCTGTCAAATCCCATTCCCAGAATATCAAGTTTGTTCACAAAAGCATCGATAACGCGCACCGGATTTTCTTCCGTAACATAATCTTCTAAACTTTCTGGCAATAATGTTATTTGATTCCTGCTCTCACCTTTAATATACGGCATCTCAAAAACCTCCAAAACACTGATTATTACTGCATTTCTTATACATCTATTATATCATATTTCGACAGTTTTGACAAGGTTTATCAGAAAATTTTTTTAGTTTTCGGACAGTCTGGGGGGCAGTGCCAATAAACGGGTGTGCAATTTTTGGAAGAAATTAAATAAAGATACTAATTATTGATAAAAATAGAAAAATGCTCATGCTCAAAATATTACTGCTAAATTGTATCAAAAAGTTAAGACATGATGAATAGACTAAAATATTAATACAATTTAACGGAATTAAACTTTTTAGCAGAAATCTATTATTGCTGAATTGTATTAAAATTAGCTATCTTAGACATTAAACGTATCTAATTTTGATACACTCGATAACCGCTGATTTTCAGCGGTTATTGGCAATTTAGGGAGGAAAACGACCGGTCGGAATGGTCTTGAAAATGGAAAATAATAACATCAATTTGAGGGCCGGTGCAAATCGGTGCATTTATGCACCGGGCGCTAAGAGTCACTGGGGGATAGGCTTGTAAGATAGTTTGTTTAGATGGAGACATCCACAGAGTTAAATATATTGTTTATGAGGGATCCCGAAATACCCATGATATATAATGTCCAATGCATATTATAAGAGTACTAATGGTGTTTATTGGCACAAAACTCTTTTTTGTATTCGGAAGGGGATACACCGATAATTTTTTTAAAGCTACGACTGAAATAATAAGCATTTTGGTATCCAAGCATTTCAGAAACAGCTGATACAGAATAAAGGTCTGTTTTCAAAATATCAGAAGCTTGGTTTATCCGTAGTTTTAAAATGTACTCTTTCGGTGACATGCCATATTTTGAGATGAAGAGTTTTTTAAAATATGAATAGCTTACAGAACACATATCACCGAGAACATCTACGGGAAAGTTTGATGTGAAATTTTGATGTATGTATTCAATTCCCGGAAGTATCTTTTGATATTTGTCCTTAGAAATATATGAGTTTTTACTTAGGAGTACAGCGAGAATTTGATATAGGTAACCCTTTACTTCGTATTCAAAGCCATCTTCTTTACGGCGCCATGAGGAATCGGCTTTTAAAAAAAGAGGCTTTAGTAAATTCTGATCATCTAAAACCACAGAAAACGCCTTGCAGTTTATTGGCTCTGTTGTATCAAAAAATATATCAATACAGGTTCCGTTAATAATGGTTTCAGTTGTGTAAATAACTTCTTTTTCAAGCTTCGGAAGAAATCTTAAAGAGCCCTCTTTGTCATAAAAAGCTTCATCGTCAAATTGTATTTTCGTTTCTCCACTTAGCTTGAATATAAGCTCGTTACATGGTACTTTCCCTATAAAGTTTCTCTTTTTCTCAGCAAAGTTGTTATCGAAAAAAATCACATTAGACACATTTTTAATTTCAATATTTTTATCTATAATCAAAGCATTGCACCCCCTTAAATATCATTTTAATATAAACTTTTGACATTGTCAATAAATTTAGTGCTGAAAAGTACAAGTTTGTCATTTTGTGCATTTACATCAATCAAGAAAGAATGTAAAATTAAAATGCAGAAAGGAATGATATTTATGCTTGAGAGAATAAAAATAATGGCAAAAGAGGCTATGTATGCCGAGGATAAATTTTTAAAAGGTGATGTAAAATGCAATAATCCATCGGAATTGAAAAATCCGGGCAAAATAGCGGACGGACTTATAAGGTTTTTTGAAACGGTTCCGGTAAAATGTTGGGAGGGAGATAAGCTTTGCGGCAGAATGCGTTTCAAAGGTTTGGAATACCCCGGAGATTTTTACAGAAGAGACGGTCATAATAACCTGTCAGAATATTGGGGTAAATGCTGTTTTGAATCTCCTACTCCTCTTTTTTACTGGGGCTGGACCCATATTGTTCTTGATTATGATTTCATACTAAAAAACGGTCTGTTAGGATATATAAAGTTTATAGATGAACATAAAGAAAAAAATGATTTGCTTAAGGCAATGAAAAAATCTCTTTACGGGGCATCAAGACTTTTTGAAAGATATGCCAGGATGTGTACAGATAAAAAGCTTTCTAAAATTGCTGCAAAGGTTCCTATGAATCCTGCGGAGAATTTTTATGAGGCCGTTCAGTCTGTGTGGAGTATGTTTCAGTTGTGTTCCGACAGCTTAGGCAGAATAGATCAGTACTTATATCCTTATTATAAAAATGATATTTCAAACGGTAAAATAACAAAAGATGAAGTAGTTGAACTTCTTGAGGAGCTTTTTATAAAGGTATACGAAACTATAAAAGATAATGTTGCACTGCCTATAAGCGGACATAATCACCTTGTAGTTGGGGGGTATTTAGAGGACGGAACTGATGGGTTTAACGAGCTTTCAAAGATAGTTTTGGATTGCATTGCAGAGCTACCGACCTTCAGACCGCAGGCATCGTTCAGATATACAAAATACACGATGCCGGAAACAATGAAATATGTAACAAAACTAAATGCAAAATGCCAATGGATAGTTTTCGTAAATGATGAACCGAGAATTTCGGGAATGGTTAATATCGGAATAGATTATAAAGATGCTGTGAATTATACTGTGGTTGGTTGCAATGAATGGTGTTTGCCAAGCGGTGCGAGAATTGACCTTGCGCATATTAATTTGCTCCATTCTCTGGAAAGCCTGTTATATGATGATAAAAGAATTGAAAACGCCGATTCTTTTGATGAAGTTTTTAAACTGTATAAAGAACATCTTGAAAAAGATATGCGTGATATATGCGATGAATATACAAATTACGCTAAAACAGTTTCTAAAGATATAAATGTTATTACATCTGCGCTTAATAAATCCTGTATTGAAAGCGGAAGAAGTGTAACAGACAGGGGAACAAAATATTACGGACTTACAATGAGCTTTAACAGTATTTCTAATATTGCCGATTCATTTTCAGTTATTAAGCAGTTAGTTTTTGAGGAAAAGAGATACAGCATGAATGAGCTTCTTACTATGATCAAAAATAATTACGAAGGATTTGAGGGGGAACGAAGCAATATCTTAAAGAACGGGAAATTTTTTGGCAATGACATAGATTTTGTAGATGATATTGCAAAGAAAACTGTTGATGCAATTTATGATATCAGAGGCAAAATAAAAAATGAATATATAAATGTTCTTGCAGTCGGCTCATTCGTTGGTGCAACACACCCAAACATTGTATTAGGTAAGCTTACAAAAGCTACTCCTGACGGCAGAAAAAACGGTGATGCCTTTACGATGGGAATTACACAGAGTGAGGGAAAGGATGTAAATGGGCTAACTGCACTTTTAAAATCAATTTCTAAACTTGATTATTCAAAGTTTTGCGGTTGCATTGTAAGTAATATCAAGATGGATCAAGCAATGGCAAATACAGATGAAAAAATAGAAAAACTGTCGCAGATGTATCATACTTTCCTAAAAATGGGAGGTATGCAGCTTCAAATTAATTATCTGTCACAGGAGGAATTATTGGAAGCGCAAAAAAAACCTGAGGAATATCAGAATCTTGTTGTAAGAGTAACAGGATATTCAGGTTACTTTACTAGATTCGATACTGATTTGCAGAATGATATTATAAGAAGAACGGTTAAAGAGGTATAAACATCATGAAACTAAGATGCTCAAAGGTATTGATAACAGGCGGCGGAAGTGGTATAGGCAAGGCGATTGCAAAACGATTTATCGACGCAGGTGCAAGTGTTGTGATTGCAGGAAGAAGTGAAGAAAAGCTGAAACAGGCAAAGGATGAAATTTCTTCTGATAAACTGCAATATATTGTATGGGATATAACGGATATATCAAGCTTTGACGACAATATCCAAAAGGTGTGCGGTATGATGAAGGGGCTTGATGGATTTGTTAATTCAGCAGCATTAGGAACAGGAGCATTTACAGGCAGGGGATATGAACCATGGGATATAACAGAAGATGAATGGGATTCTCTTAATGATATAAATTACAAGGCTGCGTTTTTTATGATGAGAAATGAGATTGACTATCTGAAGAATAGCGGTATTAAAGGCAATATATTAAATATTGCATCAAATGCGGCATGTATGGACATTATCGGCTCATACGGTGCGGCAAAAACAGCGGTTATAAAATGGACACGGGCTTTTGGAAAAAGATTTGGCTCTGATGGTATTATTATTAATGGTATAGCACCTGGGGCAACATTTACACCGATGATTTCAAGCTATGCACATGACATTAATCAACCGTATGAACGTCACGCAATAGGCAGATTTATTCGTCCTGTTGAAATTGCAGAGCTTGCATATTATCTCATGAGCGATTACGGTGAAATAGTTTGCGGACATACAGTGGTGGCTGACGGAGGAGATAAGCATGCAACCATATAAATTATTTGATATTCAGAGAAATTCGTTCGTTGACGGACAGGGAATAAGGACAACGGTGTTTTTTAGAGGTTGTAATTTAAGGTGTGCATGGTGCCATAATCCAGAAGGCCTAAGCGGAGAAAAGAGCATATTTTATTACAAAAATAAATGTACTCAATGTGGAAAATGTACTGAAGTTTGTGGTGATGCAGCAATTAAATGTGGCAATGTAGATTATTCAAGATGCACTTTTTGTGGGAAATGCGAAATATATTGTCTGAATTCAGCATTAAAAATTTGTGGCATGGATTATACAGAAGAAGAGCTGTTTGAAATAATAAATAAAGATAAGATGTTTTATGAAAATTCCGGTGGTGGTGTAACTTTCTCCGGCGGAGAGTGTATGCTTTACCCTAACGAACTTGAAAAAATATTAAAAAGATGTAAGGAAAACAAAATGCATACGGCGGTTGATACGGCAGGATGTGTACCATGGGAAAGCTTTGAAAAGATACTTGCGTATACCGATTTGTTTTTATATGATGTGAAGTGCTTTTCCGAAGATTTGCACAAGCAGGGAACAGGAGTATCGAATAATCTTATATTAAGCAATTTAGAGAGATTATCCGCTTTCTTTAACGGACTCATTATTGTCCGCATACCGATAATACCGGAGTTCAACGATAATACCGATGAGCTAAAAAAAATTGCAGCGTTTCTTAAAAATATAAATCTATCTGATGTTGAGCTTCTTCCTTATCATAAAATGGGTAAAGCTAAATACACCGCCTTGGGTTTGTCGGAGTATTCGTTTGAAACTCCCGATGAGGAAAAATTAAAAATTTATAAAAAATATTTTCTATAGCTCATAGGAGAGTATCCTGTGAGCTTTTTTAATACCGTGCTGAAGTACTTTTGATTTGCAAAGCCACTTTTTTCGGCGGCTGCATCAACGGAATAATATCCGGAACGCAAGAGCTCAATTCCATATGAAATACGCAGGTTATTGATATATTTTAGAGGAGTAACCGAAAAGTAAGTAACGAACTGTTTTCTGAAATATGTATCGCTCATGCCTGCCATTTCTGCTAGTAATGCTACCGACAGCGTATGTTCGGTAAAATGCTCATGGATATATTCTGATATATCATTCATTTTATCATTTGTATAATCTGCTTTCTGTTTGGATTGCTCATTACAAAGCTTCATTAAAATTCTGTAAAAATCAGATTTACATTCATATTGATATGCAAATTGCTTTTTTGACCATACCGAATGTATAGACTGAAATTTTCTCGTAAAGTATTTGATATCCGCAGGAGTCATTATTTCCATTTCCGATATCTGAATGGGGCTGCTTATATCAAAGTGTATTACAAAAAGATGCTCTGAACCTGCATCTATGCGGTAGTCAAATCCGGCAGGGACATATGCTATTTCTCCGGCGTTTACGTGCATGCTTTTCCCATTGTGAGTGAAATCCGCACCGCCACTTACCCTGTAGGACAAGGCATGATAGGAGCGTGCATAGGCATAGGCATGGCTTTCCTCCCAACTAAGTTCAAGTATTGAAATAATATTAATATCAAGATTTGTTTCATCAAAAAACATGACAGTTCACCTTCTTTGTAAATAATTATAACATTATTAATACTTAACGTCAAGATGTTTGTTCGGAAATTTATACTTTTTAAACGGAAATGTGAGTTGTTTTATTTTTGTATAGATGATAATATTATATATGGGTGATGTTATGAATCTATATGATGATATTTCTGACTACATATTTGTAAAAAATAAGCCGCAAAAGGCGAACATGATTTTTGTCGTTGGTGGCACGTTTCCCGATCCGGCAGAATGTGCGGCGGAGCTAATAAAGTTGGGCTTTTCGGAGCGCGTGTTTGTTTCGGGGAGGTATAGCAAAAAGACAGGTCACTTTCCGGGGGCAGCAGCAAAGGGAGAAATATATAACTCAAATTACCTGACAGAAAGCGATTTTTTCAGGGACGTTCTTATAAAAAACGGAGTTGAGGAAAATCGGATAATCTGTGAGGATAGGTCCATGTTTACCTTTGAAAATGCAATGCAAGCAAGAAAGCTTACAAAGGATATGAATATAAAGACGGCAATTTTGTGCTGTCAATCATTTCATGCAAGACGGGCACTTATGTATTATCAGCTTTATTTTCCCGATACCGACTGGCTTGTATACCCTGCCGATACACAGGGTATAACAAAGGATAATTGGTTTAAGTCAGAAAAGGGCATTGCAACTGTTATGAGCGAGCTGTCACGTATTGGTGAGCAATTTGGTAAAATATTTTTAAATAATTTGAAAGGGTGAGCAAAATGGCAATTAAACACACAGCAGTAAGTTATTACGGTTTAAACTATGAAGAACATGCAAAGAAAGATTTTGAGGAAATGAAGGAGCATGGTTGCGATACGGTAATACTTGCTATTACAGAATTTGATATGGACTTCTGGTTTCCGAATATAAACAACATTGTAAAAACAGCACATGAGGTTGGGCTTCGTGTTATTGCGGATACATGGGGAATAGGTAAATATTTCGGAGGAGAACAGGTAAGCCTTTTCTTGCAGAATAATATACATCACAGACAGGTTTCGGCATACACCGGAGAAGTTTTAAATGCAGCTTGTTTTAATACAAATTCATTCAGAGATTATTTTAAGGGACTTTGTGTAAAGCTTGCAAAAAACATTGAGGTTGATGGCTTTTTCTGGGATGAACCCCATTATGCTTATCCAAAAGCATATGCATCAATCACAGGTGGTGCGGGTGATGACTGGGCTTGCCGGTGCCCCGAATGTATGAAAAAGTTTGAGGATTATTACGGCTATGAAATGCCGAAATTTATGAATGACGATGTAAAGCAGTTCAGATGGCGTGAAGCCTTATTTACATTATCAGATACGTCAAAGACACTTAAAGAGATAAACTCAAAGCTTGAAATTACATGCTGCGTTCATGCAACGCTTAATTCATATTATGTAACAGAGCTTCGCGGCTATGACAATTGGGATATGGTAGCTGCATGTCCTTATTTTGATGTTTTCTCAACCACAATAATCAATTGGACACTGCCTGAGAGTTTCTTTAAGGAAATCACTGAAAGAACTGTAGCAATGGCGAAAAAATACGGCAAGCAGTCCGAACGCTGGCTTATGGGCTATAACAAACGTCCCGAAGACTGGAAACAGATTGATAAGGTTGTCGATATGTATGAAAGCCTTGGAGTTGACCGCCTTGCCACATGGACATATCGCGGAGGTTATGGAACAAGCGTTGCGGCAGTTGATGCGCTTGAACTTTGGGATAACATAGGCAGAAACTATAAAAGAGTGTTAAAAAAAGGGAAGGAAGATGAAAAATGAATGATTTTGGATATTTTGAGAAGTTAATGGAGAATTTCAAAAAAGTAAATGATACGCAGAGCGAAAACATTAAAAATGCAGCAAGTTTAATGTGTGATGCAATAGCAAATGACCGTCTTATTTCTGTTTACGGCGGCGGAGGTCATACGACGCTTTGCATGGGCGAGATGTTTTTCAGGGCAGGTGGGCTTTGCAATATCAACCCTGTTATGGAAACAGGACTGTCGGTGTTCAATCAGGCACTTAAATATTTAGAACTTGAAAGAACGGTCAATTACGGCAGCGCAATAATGAAATATTATGATTTAAAGAAGGACGATGTTCTGATTATTTTTCATAATATTGGAATAAATCCGGCAACCATTGATGCGGCAATGGAGGCAAAGAAAAATGGTGTGAAGATTATTGCTGTATCAAGTTCGTATTGGCAGAACGAAATGCCAAAGAACCATTTTATAAGGCATCCTAATAAAACAAATCTGTTTGATTATGCAGATGTGTGCATAGATGACTTTAATCCTGTGGGGGACGCTGTCGTAAACGTTCCGGGACTTGATACACCGATTGCGCCTGTGTCCAATATAATCGATTTTTATATTGCACATCTTTTGGAGATAGAAACAGTTAAACAGTGCATTGACCGCGGAACTACTCCGCCGGTATGGTCAAGCGCAAATACACCGGGCGGTGACGAGAAAAACGCCGCATATCTAGAAAAATACAAACCGAGAATAAAAATGTTATAAACTAATACGAGAAGGAGCATTGTGATGAACAAATTACAAGAAAAGCTTGACTTTTTGCTAAATAAATATTCGGTATATTGCAAAGCAGTATTAAATGGCGAACGCACAGTTATAATTGACGGCACAGAGCTACCGCTTTTGGCGCACAGGTATGAAAGGCGCTTTATTGAGCTTAAAAACATAGTAAATAATGGAACACTTGTCGGGTTAAGTGTAATGAGAGTTGCAAAAATTGTTGCCGCAGGCAGCGACATTTATGCTGAGCTATATCGTGAGCTTGACCTCTGTCAGTTTATTTTGCAAAGAAAGATAAAATCAATAATGGTTATGCAGAACGAAAATGTATTAAATACTATTGCAACAACTGAGGATAAGGTTGTGTGTACTATTGAAATAGCCGCTACATTAAAAGAAGGCGAAATTTCAAAGGATAAGCACGAAATTATATCTCAAAGAGGTATTGCCTGCGATGTTGTTGTTGATGCTCAGTTAAAACAAGACTCTATCTATGTTTTTGGCAATGAAAACAAGAAATTCACAGATGTTGACTTTGAGCTTTTTGGACTTTTAATCGAAGAAATTGCTGTTGTAAGAGCGGCATTTTCAATAGCACAGAATAAAAACTTTGACGAAATTAAAGCTATTGACGAAAATCTAAAAGCACTTGTAGAATTGGCTAAAAAATCTGCAAAAAGCGGAGATAGGGAGGTATTATAATATGAAACCCTTAAAAATTGCAATGATGAGCATGACTCATGGTCATACAAGAAAATATTATCAGGTGCTTAAGGAAAATCCAAAGCTTGATTGGGTAGCAGTTTCCACAGCTAATGATGACGTAAAAGAGGTATTTTTAAATAGCGTTGACGGTATTCCTTGTTATGACAGCGAAACTGAAATGCTTGATGCACACCCTGAAATTGAGGCGGTTGTTCTTGCAAGCGAAAACAGTGACCACCTTCGCCAAATGAAGCTTTGTGCAGAGCGTGGTATACATATTCTTTCGATGAAGATTCCTACCTTTGACATGGGCGAATATGATGAAATGATCGAGCTTACAGAGAAAAACAACGTTGTATGTCAGATTGAACTTGAAATGCACTATAACCCTGTTATTTCAAGACTTAAGGAGCTTGTGGAAAACAATAAAATAGGAAAGATTAAGTCATTTAACGCAACAAATATTACGCTTTCACCTGTCTGGGCGTTTCCGTGGCAGGGTGTTCCCGAGAAAAGCTACGGCAAAAGGGTAAGGCTTAAGGACGGCGATAACCGTTTCAGAGGTGGTGCACTTTGCGACCATCCGCATATCTTTGATATGATTCGTCACATGATAGGTAGTGATTTCGACAGCATCTATGCAGAGGTTGCGCCGAATATCCGCCCCGATATTGAGGAAGAGGATATGCTTTCGGTAATCGGAAGAATGAAAGACGGCACAATTTTTTCTCTTGACCCGTCATGGTCAAAGATGGAGGAGCGCTTAAAGGTTCCAGCTCCCGGCTGGGAGGTTTTCCCGAAGCGTATGGAGGTAAATATCATCATGAATGGCGAAAACGGCAGTATTATGACAGACTGCTTCGGACCGAATGTTTACCACAACGGATGCCCTAATGACCGCTACACAGTACAGTATACCTATTTCGACGAATGGGTAGGACTTATTGACGAATTTGTTGATAATATCAGAAATAATAAAACTCCGCTTATTAATCTTAAGTGGCATAAAAAAACAATACAAGCCATGAATGCCGTTTATGAAAGTATTGAAAGTGGGAAAACAGTACAATTGTAGAAATGTTACTTTGATATAAAACATTAAAAGAGCAGGCAGAGATTAATCTCTTGCCGGCTCTTTTAATGTTTTTTTAATTATAACTTTCACAACCGTTCCCTCGTCTTGTGCGGAAGATATTGTCAAACCGCAATTTCTGTCAAAGTGTAGCTTAAGACGCAAATTAACGTTTTCCAAACCTATATTGTCAGGAAAATCGTAGGTTTCGGAGAAAGTGTCCTGTTTGAGCATGTTTTGAAGCTGCTTCAAGGCAATTTCATCAATACCGCGCCCATTATCACTGATTAAAACGGCGGCATACTCGTCGGATATATTTTCAAAGGTAATCGAGACAATTGCGGAGGAATTAAGAGGAGAAAAAGCATGCTTATGAATGTTTTCCAATATTGGCTGAAAAACCATTTTAATAATGGGAATCTGTAATATTGACTTATCCGGCTCAAATTCAATTTTAATCGGAAACTCACGGCGAATATTAATTACATTAAAGTAATCAATAGCGTAATACAAATCCGCTTCAACCGTAGTAGTTGTTGTATTGTTTGTGAAGTAGCGAAACACCTTACACATTGCTGATGTCATTCCGGAAATCTCGGGAATGTGATTTTTGAGAGCAAGCCCTTGAATGTGCATCATTGAGTTATATAAAAAATGAGGGGATACCTGCCCTTTTAAGTAATATATTTGCATTTTTTCCTGCTCAAGCTGTAATTTATGCAGTGAAATTTCTTTTTCGTTTTTCTCGTTATTTAAAACATAAATTCTTTGGAGCATGTTGTTAATTGACGAAACAATAGGTGTCAGTTCATCGCTGTAGCTGTAACGAATATATTCATGTCGATCAGTTGTAAAACTGTTAATATCCGATTTTAAGCCGTTTATTCGTTCGATAATTGTATTAAAAAGAACATGAAACATAATGACAAGAATTAAAATGTCAATAATTATCATTATCAATATTAACGAAACTAAGAAGGTTTTTGAAGATGAGGTTGCATTATCCGATATTGAGACGACAACATTCCAGGGTAATGATTTAAGAGTAGTTCTATTTGACAGTGAACGTATACTGATATTTAAAACCGTGTCGAAAAGCTTGGCATCGGTGGAGTACATAATGTGATTGTTGCTGTCGGTTATAGCAATATTAAATGCGTTCTCACTAAAAGACGGGGCAGAATTCTGAAACAAATTGTCAAGAGTGTATATTGCTATGACAAAGTTTTTTTCGTTAATCTTGTGAACAAATGAGGGATTCACGGGATATATACGGTAAATAAAAGCAAAATAGACAGTGTCGTTAAGTAAATAGGATTTTGTAAATGTTTTATTGGTAACCTTTTCGCTAAATTCATTTATAATATTTTCAGCAAGTGGCATAAGAGAGTATCTTTCTTCGTCGGAGGAATGAAAGCTGAGTTTCCCGTTTTCAACAACTGCCAAAAAACGAATATTGTTATTTTGCTGCACAGAGTCATTTATATCCATATTAATTATGTTAAGGTTTTTGGCTTTTTCAGCTATGTTATAAGAAAAAAAGAAATCCTGTATAGACGATTTTGTTGTAAAACGCATAACAACATCATCTATGTTTTCAAGAAGACGTTCCATTTGAAAAACATTATTCTTTGCAACATCCTCAAAAATTGCGTTTGAAAGCTGATTGCTGTATTTCGAGAAGCTGAAAAGAACCCCAATCTGAAGGGCTAAGATCAAGCAAAATGATATAGCAATCAAAATAGTGTAATACGATTTAAATGAGCATTTCTGCATTCTTTTAATTATTTTTTTCAGCATCACAAAACTTCACCTTTCACAATTTGTTTTGTATTTGGATGGTGTAACACCGCAAAGTGATTTAAAAACCTTTGTAAAATAAAAGCAATCTGAAAATCCTACAGCTTCGGCAATGGCTGAAACCGATTGGTCTGTTGATTTAAGCAGCTGTTTTGCAATTTTAATTCTGTAATCAGTCAAATATGCTGTAAATGTGCAGTTCTTATGCTTCTTAAAATATGAGTAAAAATATGTTGTGTTAATTAATAGGCTTTGACATAGGACAGGAACGGTTATTTTTTTATTGTAATTTTTATGAATATAAGCGTCAATATTCTTTTCCAATTCAACATTTTCCATAGATGCGAAATCCATTGAATTATTGAGCATTTCTTTAACCAAAAGACATAAATCGTTGCACATATTATTCAGCGTGGAGAAGTTTTCAAACAATTCGTCGATACTCAAGGTCAATAATAAAGTATCCTCTGCTTTTTTTGAGGAAAGCGAATTAATATATAATATGCAATAATTATAAAATGTGAGGACATGTGCGATATTAAGTCCGGCATCACTGAATTTTGTTGGCAAATCATTGAAAAACAAATCAACTTCATGTGACAGCTTCAGGCTGATAATGCGCATAAAGTTATCAATGGATGTTTTTATAATGTCGGTATTGCTTTTTTCCGAATAGAACAAGCGCTGCTTTTGATTAATAAAGCAACCAAGTGAAAGTATATTTGCTTTGGTAAATTGCTTATAAAAATCGGAAAGTAAATTAAATAAATTACTTAACCCGAAAACAACCGGCTTAATAATTGCATAATTATTAAGAACAGTTTTTAGCTGCTCAATATTTGCTTTAATATTTAATATGTAAAAAAATCTGTTTTCACCGAGCTTGTAAGACAAAGACACAAATGATCTTATCAAATCATTTAAATCAAAGCGGTACACTTCAGGTATATAGCAAATCAGACAACAATAACAGTAATCTGATGAGAAATTTATTTTTTCAGAAAAAAATGCTTCGAAGTTTTCCTTGTCATAAAACGGGTTGCCGTCAAGCGATTGCCCATCATCTTGATTTTGCAATTTAAGAAGCTTTTCGGTTACAGTTTCAATGTCCTGTGTTTCAAGCGGCTTCAAAATATAATGCACGGAATTGAGATTAACAGCTTTTTGCGCATACTTAAAGTTATCGTGCCCGCTGACAACAACGAAATTTGCGCTTGAATTATGCTTCTTGCAATCGCTTATTATATCAAGTCCTGAAACGTTGCCCATTTCAATGTCAATAAAGACAATTTCAGGCTTTTCATTGATTATTCTTTCAATTAAATTATTGCAATCGCAAATTTTTACAACCTCGTCAATATTCAGCTTATTCCAGTCAAAGGACAGAAAAATACTTTGCACTGCCTGAACGTCATCATCAATAATAAAACACTTATTCAAAGTCACACCTCCCACATTTACCCAAGTATATTATAGCAAAATAAAACAAAGATATCAAGACTTCCATTCACTAACTTATACTCAGTTGCTAACTTTTCATCACTGCAGTACCATTTGTATACTTCCATCAGTTTTTCTCCACCAATAGTGTCTAATGAATGCTTGTTGATATAAGGCACCCATCCCGGCTGAATATTTTGCAAATATTTATTATTCTTATCATATACAGGCAACGATGCAACACCCCAGTCACATTTTGCAGGGAACTGGTCATTGAACACTCCTACATCCCATGAATAAGCAAACTTCATTCCTATATTCCCGTCAGCAAATCTTGCGCGTGCCGGGTCATTCTCCATTCCTTCTGCACGCTCTTTTAACATGTAATATTACCTTCATTATTTTATACTCTTTCTGTTAATTTTGTTTTTGTATTAAATAATATTGTATATTCAAAGGAGGTAATATTAATAGTATTAAGCGTCTTCATCCATTTGACAACCTCAGGGGTTTTAAAATTACCGCTACCGGGCGTGCCTCCCAAATATTCCGTGTTATCCCACAGCCATTTTGGTGTTGGCCAAAAGGCATATTTTGACCCTATTGCCTCATACAAATTACGAGATACTCCCTGCTGACCATGATGTGCCATTTGAACTGCATCGCATTTGATTTCTTTTGGATAATTATTTAATAATATTTCACCTGATTCTATACCAAGGTCACCCAAAATAAGTAAGGAAAAATCCTCATCCTCAATTTTCAATACACATGACTGATTGTTAAAAGAATTCACGGTTATTTCAGGGTGTGCAACACCCAAAACATATACATTAACGTTATCAACCACAAATTTATCACCAAGCACGAGCTCGTGAAGCGGAATATTTAGTGTTTTTTCAAATTCATTCCATCCTGCAAGCTCGTCATATTCTTTTGAAAATTGCATACCCCACTCGTTTGGCAGGTAATTTCGCCATATACCATCCACCGAAATGCTGTTATTACCAATTACTTCCATTGCAGCATTATAGTGGTCTGCGTGAGGATGTGTGATAAACCACATATCCACATGACCACCTGCCAGCTTTATAATCCGTTCCAGTTCAACACCATCACCGTTGTGTCCGCCATCTATTACAATAACTTTTCCGTTATCGGATTGTATTACATATCCCATCATCTGATATGCAGTTGAATTTGTTAATTGGTATATTTTCATTTTATCCACACCTTAATTAGAGTTTCTGTTCACATACATATTTATTTGACTTACAAACTCTTTGCAGATATCATCAGCAAAGAAGTCGGGTAACAGCGATATTACAGGATAGCCTCCCTTAAGAGATGAAAGCATTTTCCAGTGCTCCATAAAATCCTGTGACCTTGGAAGCGGTGTATTGGTCCCAATATGGTCAAGGTTAAGTATTCTGTTATGACTTGAATACTTACAAATGTTGTAGTGGTTCATAGCTACACTTCGCCATTTTTCACCGGTATCAAACGCAACATCATTTATTCTTACAGTATCGCAAAATCTACTTACAAATATATCCGGAATATGTATTTCAACCTCAACAGTTTTATCTATATTTTTTATTTCTGTATATATCATTTTTAAAAGCTCTTTCATCTCGGCCTTGTTTCCGTATGACATATCAAGCTTAAACTTTCTGAATCCCATGGCAATATAATATTTAAATATTGTATGATAATAATCTTTCAAACATTCATCGGGTATAATAAACATTAGTCTGCGTTCTACTTCGGCTTCGGCACTGCCTCCGAATGGTGTTCCTACAAGATTTGGGTGCGCCAAGGCAAGTTTTGAATTTGGTGTAGTGTTACATGGTGCAAACCACAATCCCGGTATAAATCCGGCACTTGAAATATCCCTTACCAATTGCTCCATATAAGGAAATTTTTTGCGTTCTATTTCCCAGTTGCCGTATGTTGGTCTGCCATCCTCCCCCGTTCTTACTGCCCATCCATCATCTATTGTAAGCTTGCCCTTTGGCAATCCTAGCTTTTCAACACGTTTTATATAGTTGTATACCATCCTTTCGCATAGGGGAGCATCTGCATTTACAGAAGATAGTACAGCTATCTTTTTTTGTTCAACCCATGTGCAATATTCAAGTCCTGACCAAAAATCTTCATTTTGCTTAATTTCATCACCAACTATAATTTCGTTGTATTTTCCCCATTGAGCGTATGGATTACAATCTTCACAGTAGTATAGTTCTTCACCCTCATATAAGGTTATTGTAAGCTTGTTAATTCCATCAAAAGCAAATTCACCTCCGCGTTCATTAAGAAATCCAAAAAACTTACCTCCTGATATAACAACAGGTGAACCTGATGTGCTTGAAGCAGGTAATGTAAACGGATTGTGGTTAAACGGCTTGTAATGCCAATAGGCATTTGTACCCCAAATGTTATAATATGGCAGCAATAGCGGAGGCATTACTTCAAATTCAAATATTTCTTTTTGTTTCGCAGTTATTCTCATATAATTAAACTCCTAAATAATTTATACTAAACATTATGACATACTATCATAATTTAACATAAAACGCACTAACATAAAGTGGTTTCTGTCAAGTAAATGTTGGCAAATCTTTTTCATACAAAATTCGCATATCAAAGTTTTATATTTTCAAGTTATGCACCACTGCGGTGGTGCAATGCATATCAAATGCACACGAAGTAAATTCGTGAACATTTGATACGCTCTAATAATTGTTTCTCATCTTATCATCAACTCCCATATTTCTTTATCATCAAACATTTTAAGTATTGCTTTTCTGCCGTTGGTTATGCTTGCATTTACAAATGGTTTGCTGTAATTTTTAAATTCATTTCCATGACCGTCTTTTTTGGGAGATTTTGTCGCACTTAATATCTCAATTATATCCGATGTCATACTTTCAGGCAACACAATTTTAGATATTTTTCTTATGGTTTCAGATAACTTTTTGCTTGTTTTTAAAGAAAGCAATTTACCGAGATTATTCGCACCTTCAATACTCCAGTTGGCTCCATGATGTTTCATTCTTCTTGCAGCTTCTAAATCAATATTGTGCTCACAAGTGCCCATTCCGAGGCATTCTAAGCCATAGGCAATTTTTGGCAGTTTCAAATTTCTTTTAGTGTATGGAATTAATCCGTTTTTATTTTCAGTAAAATATGCGTGAAATTCTCTTAATGTTTTCTCCTGTTTTTCATCATTAACACTATTTGCCACCGCATCTATGTATGTTAGCATATCGTCTTTAATTCATCTATAAATTTATTAATCTGAGCTCTTGCATTTTTATCAGAGACTTTTCGGATAACGGCTTGTCGCACATGAAATGGATCCAACTGAAATTGGACGGTATCATCAACATGGAGATTTTGTATCCATGTTGCTCCATCCGAATTAAATATTCGCATTTCAATTTCATCGGTATTATATATACTTGCTATATGTGCTTCCTTTTTATTCATAAAATCTGTTGTTGCATCTATTCCGCATACTGTATTTTTACATGCAAGTTCAAAACGGTCTTTCCCCACTTTTCTCCAACCTTCATAGGATATGGCAACCTTCATTTCCACGCTGTTTCCTTTTGTTTTTTACGGTCTTTGCCTTGTAATTTTATGAAAACACCGTTCGATTCTTCAAACAACAATTCCTTTTCACCGTGCAATTTATAGGATTTATACAAATCAACCATAGCTTTTTCCTGTTCAGCCACTTTTTCACCCAAGCGCTGCGTTACATTCCATACACCTGTATGGCTTATCTTTTGACCCGTAAGAGTAGAAATATTTTTAGAAGCATTTTTAAATGAGGTGATGCAAGTATTTTCTGCTATTTTTTCTGCCAAATTGGTTGATATTAAGTCGATTGTATTAAAATTCAATGCTTCATCAAACAAATATATGTAATTTTTGCCTTCATCATCATTAATCTCATAAACACCTCTGGAAAATTCCACCTCTCCCATCAATGTTTTAATGCAAGTTTTCCTATGACCTTTATGACGATAAATAGCTTTATCTCTTGAGTTTGAAAGCATAAAGTCAATTTGCTGAACAATCTTTTATAACTTTATGCAACATTGCAGCCATATTCACAAATTTTTCTTTCAATTAAATTATTGCAATCGCAAATTTTTACAACCTCGTCAATATTCAGCTTATTCCAGTCAAAGGACAGAAAAATACTTTCCACTGCCTGAACGTCATCATCAATAATAAAACACTTATTCAAAGTCACACCTCCCACATTTACCCAAGTATATTATAGCAAAAAAAAACAAAGATATCAAGACTTCCATTCATAAAATGTAGAATATTACAAAATTAAATGTAGAATATTACATGCTATTTTCTGCTTTCTTATGCTATGATTAATGCAGTGAGATGGTAATCTCCGTATTTATAGAATATTATTTCAACCTGAAAGGAATGACAAGGCTTTATGGGAAAAACGGAAAGAAAAGACGCAGCTGTTGCATTGCCGATGGGAAGGATGCAATGGATAAAGAAGAATATTTTGCCAAATAAATATCTGTATTTGCTGTTGCTGCCCGGTGTGCTATATTTGATTATGTTTCCGTACAGGTCAATGTACGGAATCCTGATGGCATTTAAGGATTATAATTTTAATTTGGGCATAACGAGAAGTCCGTTTGTGGGACTAAAGCATTTTAAAAATCTTTTTGGAGACACATATTTTTGGATTGTTTTTTTCAACACATTAAAAATAAGCTTCGGAAGAATATTAACCTCCTTCCCATTTGGAATTATCTTTGCCCTGCTCTTTAATGAAATAAAAGGCAAGCATTTTAAGAAAACGTTGCAGACCGTATATACATTCCCTCATTTTTTATCTTGGGTTGTGGTATCGGGAATAGTAATAAACTTTTTAAGCGTTTCCGGACCACTAAACCAACTGATAGCAGTAATGGGAAATGAAAAAGTAGTCTTTTTGGGAAGTAAAAAACTGATTATTCCGATTTTGTACATAACAGGTATCTGGAAGGAAGCGGGCTGGAGCAGTATTATATATCTTGCTGCAATTTCCGGAATCGATAGTACTCTTTATGAGGCAGCGTCCATTGACGGGGCAGGCAGGTGGAAGCAGGCAATACATGTTACTCTGCCGTCAATCCGATCAACAATTCTTGTTATGCTTGCCTTGAGCATCGGCCGATGTCTTGATGCGGGCTTTGACCAGATTTTTAATCTTTCAAATTCCGTTGTTCAGAGCACAATAGACATTATTGATACATATATTTACAGAATTACTTTTATGACAGCAGGCGACTATTCCTACAGCACTGCACTCGGACTTTTTAAATCGGTTATTGGTTTTACCATGCTGTTTCTGATGGATAAGGTGTCGAGAAAGATTGAAGGTGTGGGAATCATTTCAGGTAAGGGGAGCGTGTGATAATGAAAAAGCTTACAAAAACAATTGATGTGCCGAGAATTATTATCGGTGTTTGTCTGATATTATGGGGAATTGTTATTTTTTATCCTTTTTATAACGCTATATTAAACTCCTTTATGACAGAGGTGGAATATATGCAGCGTCCGTTTGCATTATATGTTAATAATCCAACGCTGTCGGCATACAGAAAGCTTATTGAAAATGCGAATATTTTTAACGGCTATAAAACTACCTTGTATATTGTACTGCTTAATGTGCCTATCGGCTTACTGTTAATTTCATCAATGGCATATGCATTGTCAAGAAAGCCGTTTTTCGGCAGTAGCCTTATAAACAATGCAATAATATTTACAATGTATTTTGGAGGCGGAATTGTGCCTTACTATATTTTGATAAAATCGTATGGATTGATGGGAAGTCCGCTTAGCATTGTGGTTGGCGGACTTGTTGACGGTTTTAACTATATTCTTATAAAGAACTATTTTTATTCACTGCCTGCAGAACTTGAGGAATCCGCCAAGCTTGACGGAGCAAATGATTTAGTAGTTTTTGCAAGGATATTTCTTCCTCTTGCAAAGCCGGTTATAGCGACAGTTGTTCTTTTTACGGCAGTCGGTAAATGGAATGAATGGTTTCATCCGATGATTTTTATTTCGAATCCCCAAAAATGGCCGCTTCAGCTTATATTACGGGACATTATATCCGATGTCAGTGCAAATTTAGAAAAAGGAGAAACTCTTGCCGAGGGAATAATATCTGGGCAGAAGGAAACATTTGCGGTTAATGTTCAAATGGCGGCACTTGTGGCTACAATGCTCCCCATTATGCTTGTATATCCGTTCCTTCAAAAATTTTTCATGAAGGGAATAACAGTCGGAGCCGTGAAGGGCTGATTTACAAATAAAACGCAAACCGTATGGGAATGCACCCAATGCGTTCCGGTGATTAGTAATTTGAGTGTCATTTATAAAAAAGAGTTTAAAATAAAAATTCAGGAGGGTTATTATGGAAAAGAAAACATTTGCAAGCTTGGTGCTTGCAGCAGTTTTGACAGTAGGAGTTTTCAGCGGATGCGGAAAAAAAGAGGAAGCGGCAACAAAAAGCGGCGAAAAATTTACTTTTACGGCAGGAGTTGCAGGAGCTGATAATGAGAGGTGGAAGAACGACGACTATTACAAGTACATATCAGATAAGCTTAATGTTGATATTGATTTTGTTGCGATGAGTCAGGCGGATGCCCAGCAGAAGGCGAGAATTTGGATTAATTCAGGTGATATGCCGGACGTGCTTTTAACAACCTTTAAGTATGATGAATACACGAAATTTGCGAAGCAGGGGCTTATTGGCGCACTTCCGGCAGACTATGCAAAACAGCATACGGGCGTTGATTTTGCGCTTAAAATGACGGGAATAGACGATAAATATCTGTCTGTCGGAAGCAATGGAGAAAAATACGGGATTATTCGCCCAATGGATCGTTACACGCCCAGAATTCAGGAATTCAGAGATGCATATGAAAACGGTGAGGATTTGTCCGCAAAAATGAAGGAGAAAGGAAATGTCCTGATTGATGGCTATGGTTTTGCCTATAGAAAGGACTGGGCAGAGAAGCTCGGAATAAAGACTTCAGAGATAATGGAATATGAAGACTTTTTAAATATGGTAAGAGCATTTAAAAAGGCAGATTTGGGTGGTGTCGGCAAAGAAAACACTGTCGGCATTACGGTCGATTACACAGAAGCTCCCAATATTTTTGTTACAGCCTTCAACTCAAGCTACAAATATTTTCACAAAAGAGACGGCAAATATGTTTGCGGATATACGGAGCCTGAAACGGCGGCGGGAGTTGAGGCATATGCCAACGCATACAGAGAGGGGCTGCTTTCTCCGGATTTCTTTACATTAAAAAGCCAGGATCTTGACTCACAGTTTTGTGTTCAAAAGTCCGGCGTTATTTTCCCGCGCTGCGATGTGGGTATGTATACAAAATTAAAAACAGCCTTTAAAAGCGCAAATCCCAACCTTGTGCCGGAGGACTGTATCGGTATGTGCTGGATAAAGTCGCCTGACGGCAAGGTTCACGGCAGAGAGGTAGCGAATTACTACAGCTGCGTTTATTTTAATCCCAAGCTGTCTGATGAAAAAATAAATAAAATACTTGATGTTATGGATTATGTTGTAAGCCCGGAGGGTGGCCCTCAGATTGAACTTGGTGTACCCGATGTTGATTACAAAATAGAAAACGGGAAATATATAGTAACAAGAGAAAAGAACAAAAACGGAGAGTTTGTTGCCATCTTGGACAAATATCCATCAAATCTATTTTTCGGTGATTTTATGAAAACCTTATTTGACCGGTATGCTTTTTCACTTGATCAGCAGGCGGTAAATTCCGCACGAAGTCTGGAAGCAGAGAAGCGGAAAAATGAGCTCTCGCTTTTAGAGGTTGATTTTGACCAACTTTTCTACAATGCAGAGGATTATACCAAATTTCAGGCATCACATGAAATTAACGGAATGCTTTCGGAGATTGTTGTTGCAGACGGTGATATCAAAAAGCTTTGGAATAATAAGGTTGATTCGTTCCGTGCTGAGGCAGAAGCAGTGGCTGAGAATATGAATAAAAATATTCTTGGGAAATAACAATTTTTTATATAGGGAGGTTGAGACTGTGAAAAAATGCATTATTATAGTGTTAATTATAGCATTAAATATAAACGTACTGCAATGCTTAGCGATTGGTGACGAATCGATATTTAATGATTTGTCAAGTGCCTCCGGTGATTACAGAGCGGCTGTATCTCTGAAGAATCTCGGGGTCATTGACGGAAAGGCAGATAGAATTTTTGCCCCCGAAGATATGCTTACAAGAGAAGAATTTGCAAAAATTATTTCCCTTGCAGCTAAGATTGAGGATATTACGGTTGAAGTACAGCTTGAAGATATTGATGCTTCGGCATATAAAAATAATTTTTTCGATGTATCACCGAACAGCTGGTATGGAAAATATGTTGAAACAGCCTTCGAGAGCGGACTTCTCCTTGGAATATCCGATGTAGAATTCGGAGTGGGAAGTAATATTACAAATCAGGATGCAATGACTGTATTATACAGACTTTTGAGAAATAAAATGGAATTGCCGTCTGATTTGGAGCTTAAGCTACCGGCAGATGCAGATTTGTCGGATTATGCCAAGGAAGCTATCGGCAGTTTAGCTGCAGTAGGAGTAATAGCATATGATGAACAGAATCTGTTTCATCCGCTTAAATATATAACGAGGGCACGCTTATGTAAAAATATTTATGACACGCTGACATATATATATAGCATGAAAAATTTTGGTGTAAGCGGCAGAAACATTTGGAGTAAATACCCGGACAGCGAGCCTCAGGACGACAAGCTGACTAAATATATGCCGGAGGTATTCGATGTTGAGAAAATGGAAAAAACAACTGTCGTTTTTGATGGATTTGAAGATACAGGCTACGCTATGAAATCAGAAATGGTGACATGGTCAGCTACCGAGGAAGAGGTTTATGAGGGGAAACGCTCATATAAGTTTACAGCTCCTGCATCCGGTGAAAAAACTATTTTTGCAAGATTTCGATACAATTTAAGTCCTTCAGATATAGGAGCGTCATTTACGGCAAGCTGTATGGTAAAATGTAAAGATATGGCTAAAGCAACAGGCTTTTGCGTTGATGTATACAATAAGAGCGGAGGCTACCTTCAAGGATTCTATCAAAAGAATCAGGCAAAAGGAACAACAGATTGGATATCTGTTCAACAGTTGTTTGCTGTTCCGGAGAATGCAGCATACTTTTATATTCAGATATATTTCGATGCTTCAACCGGAGGAGAAGCTTATTATGATAATTTAGCAATTCAAAAGGTTGCTATGAAACCATTGTCAAGCACTGTTCTGTCGCCCGCGTATAAGGGGTTTATTTACGGAGACGGTGATATAAATTATGACATTATGATTGATGAGCAAGCAGGGTTGTATGATTGTTCAAAGCTTAAGTTAAATATTAAACTTGCGGATGAAAAGGATAAAGTATATGTAGAAAAAAATATTGACTATTGCACTTTAAAGCAAAATGTTACTCTTTTAACTAATGGACTACCCGAGGGTGACTATTATTTGGAAACGCGGCTGCTTGATAAAGAGAGCGGAGAAGAAATACAGCTTGATTACAATGTTATACGTAAACGCGCGGAAAACTATCGACCTTTATTTTATGTTGACGAATTCGGTCGTTGCATAAAAGACGGAAAGCCGTATTTTATGCGTGGGATTTATGATCTCTGCGGAGATGAATGGAAGGAAAGCCACTGGGAATTGGCATTTGATTACTTAAATGGCTCAGATATTAATTTTAATGCTTATAATCTCTACGATAATTTTTGGAGATATAACGAACCATTATATTTTACTAAGCCGTTTAGCGACTTGCAGAAAAGCGGTGTAAGCGTTTCTGCCGGTTTTCATAACTTTGGTGAGAGTTATCAAAAAGAACAAGGCAAAAACGCAAGGTATCTTTATTCCAATATAGTTAAACAAATTAAGCATTATCCAAATAATTTAGGATACTATCTTTATGATGAAGCGGATTTTGACAAGTATACAGATTCGTATAAATGGAAATATGATGTCATTTCTGACGCTGACCCTGACAAGCCAATATTCGGAGCTCATTATAAGACGACTTTTCCTTATGGTACATTTACCAAGGCTACTGATGTTTTGTTTGAGGATATCTACCCGGTTTATGGTTTGGAAACAGATGATATTGCTGCAAAAGGGAGGGCTGTAAGGACTCTTCGGGATCAATTTCCAAACAGACCGATATATTCTGTAATACAGGCATTCAAAGGTGGTATGATTGTTTCACAAGGACAACGCGAACCAAACGAGGAGGAACTAAGAAATATGGTTTGGCAGTCAATTTGTGAGGGTACACAGGGTATTACATTTTGGGCATCATTATATGTGTACACACTGCCAAACTTAAAACCTTCGCTTAGCTGGCAGGAATATATGGGTATTCAAAATGAACTTATGGGCGAAGTAAAGCAGCTTGAAGATGTATTAACCTCCGTCGACCCGAAACCGTATTATGATCTGAAGGGCTCACAGGATTGCTTTAACGTTACCTCGAAGCATTACAACGGAAAGTCTTATGTATTTATGGTAAATAACACCCATGATGCGCAATCCGGGGTGCTTAAGCTTGACGATAATGTAAAGAGTATAACAAGCTTGTATACAGGTGAGACCTATAATGTAAATAGAAAAGGACTTTTTGAAATTGATTTTGATCCGCTTTTTGTTGATGTATTTGAATATGAGCAGGGAAGCTATCAATCTTCAGAGTCGGAATTAAAATCTCTAACGTTTTATCTTCCTGATAATGAGGCGGCTGTAATCAGTTATATTAATGAAGAAGAAGTGATCAGACTGCCGAAAAGTGTTGAAACCTTGAAATATTCGGCAACTGTTGGCAGAAAAGCAAACATATATCTTAACGGAATTTTGAGCGAGACGTCAGGCAGCATGGCTGTTAACGGGAAGGGTAGCATTAATGTAAAGGTCGTTTCCGAAAACGGGAAATATACAACGGAAAAAGAATACAAACTATTATTTGAGGAGGAAGCGGAATGAAAAAACATATTTTCATTTTAATGCTGACGGCACTTTGGTGTATTTCCGTTTCTGTTTGCACAAATGCTTATGACGGTCTGACGGCAGAATATGATGGGAATGGCGTTTGGCTGAGCGGTAGCATAAATATCACTGAAGCAGTTCCGCTCACAATTATTATAGGAAAGCCGGGTGTAACTGACTCTGAAATAAATACAATTAACTTGGTGGAGGCAGACACGAAAGTAGAATATGTCAATACGATTTTATCCGCCGGTGACGGTTCGTTTGAGAAAATGTATGTTTCACTTAAGGATAATCTTGAAACCGGAGAGTGTGGAGTGTTTTTGCGAGGCTTGGGAGGGGATTTATATAAGGCAGCATCGTTTTACAGCATCGGCAAGACAGATATTGAAAACATTATAAAACTGTTTAACGAAAAGTCTGCAGAAGAATATAATAAGATTTTCCTTGGGGATTTTGACAGTATCTTTTCACCTGGAACCGGAGCTGAAAATATTCTTGAAAAGTTAGGTGCCCAGATGGCAACATATAACATCATTAAAAACAAAAGCAATTTTTACGGTAATCTTTCATCACAAAGACCCTTTGCGCGTGACGATGAAAACAATATTGAGGCGATTACTGCCCTTATAAATGCTTTTAACCGTTCATGTGCTTTAACGGAATTAAATGAGAGCGAAGCGACTTTGAGCGTAATAGAAAAACATAATGGAAAATGGTGGAACGTATCTGTCGCTGATGGCTCCGATTTTGCAAGCCTTGCGACGGAGGCGAAAACATTGCTTCTCACTGCAATTAAGAATCAAACCTTTACAACCCCCGATATGTTTGAAAAGGCTTTTGCAACCGAGCTTGCGATACAAACGTTTAAAAGCTGCAAAACAAGAGATCAAATAATAAAAGCCATAGAAAAATATAACGAGTATTATAAATTAGACTTAAGCCTTTTAAGTGAAAGTAAGTATTCGGAGTATAACATTTCCGAAATTTATAATTCAATGCTTGATAGCTGCCAGGGCTGCACCTATATTGACGATATTTCAGGCGTATATAAAAATGCATTAAGCAGCGTCACAACAAGCGATTCAAAAATCAGCTACAGCAATGCTACGAAATCAGGCAAAGGCGGCTCCGTTTCCTACACCGCATCATCACAAACAATTACAGGTGCGAATACGGATACATCCGGTGCTACCGATACAAAGGTCTTGAAATTCAGTGATGTCGGAGAAAATCACTGGGCATATGACTTTATATACGCTCTTGCCAAGCGGGGCATTGTGACCGGTATGTCCGACACGGAATTTCAGCCGGACAGGGCAGTGCGCAGAGAAGAATTTATTAAGCTTATAATTTCAGCGCTTCCATTAAAGAATGAAATAAAAACAGACAGCACAAGTGTGTTTTTTGATATTCCGAAAGACAGCTACTTTGTGCCATATGTTATGAAGGCATACGAAGCAAAGCTTATTTCGGGAACGGGTGAGGGAATTTTCGGCTACGGAGCAGAGATTAAAAGGCAGGATGCAGCGGTGATATTGAATAATGTCGCTTCGTATTACAAGCTTGAAAAAAGCACGATGCAGGAAATAAGCTATGCAGACAGAGAAACAATTGACGATTATGCTTTGGAGGCTGTTTCAAGTATCGCCGGTCTTGGATTGTTCAAGGGAGATTCTGATAATTGCCTTAATCCTCAAAAGGGTATTACCCGTGCGGAGGCTTGTGCGGTTATTACACGACTGATTTCGTTGACAGAAGCCACAGGGGAGGGAAGATAGTATGACAAAAAAAATATTGGCATTTTTAATTACATTTATCATGATGTTTTCCGTCTGCAGTGCTTCTTATGCTGCTGTGAGTGAGGAAAGCGAACAATTATTTATTAGAATGGGTATTTTTAATAAATTTAATAGGGGTATATTCAGTGGTACATATTCAAGAGGAGAATTTACGAAAACGCTTTGCAATATTATTTCCGATGATTTAAGTGTGACAAGCAGTGAAAACTTTGCATCTGACATAGCAGACAATAAATATAAGGATTATATCAACTATGTGCTTGCCCTAAAGCTGATGAGTACAGATGAAAACGGTAAATTCAACCCAAACGGAGCTTTGACCGAAAACGCAGTAATAAGAAGCATGATAATACTTCTTGAATATGATGCCTTGGTACAGCAAAAGGACGGAAGAGATGAGGATTATTTGTTTGTTGCAATTAGTATAGGTTTGACGAAGGGCGTAAGCATTGAGGATAAAAACAATCTTTCTCAAGAGGAAACCGCAGAAATTGTAAAAAACGCCTTGGAAATTCGTCCAATGGTACGGGGAAATGAAAAGGTTTCAAATGGGAATAAGCCGACGCTACTCGAAAAAAGAGGGATAACAAAATTAAAAGGCACTGTGCTTGCAAATGACCGTATCGGAATGGAGACAAAAAAAGCCGGTAAAGGCTATGTCAATATTGAGGGCGAAGAGCTTTATACGGCGGTTGATATTCCGAATGAAGCTGTAGGAACAAGGATTAATTATTATGTTAAGGACAATGCCTACACCGATGAACCTACTGTTATCTTTGTGTATCAAAAGAATTATGACGCAGTTACCATTTTTGCAAATGAAATTGATAATGTTTCATTTGGCTCGTCCTACATCGAAATTGAGTATAATGATACAGAGTCTGCCAAGCTGAGCTACAAGTCGTATTGCTGGGTGAACGGAAAGAGCATGTCGGCAAGCAGACAGCTGTTTAATGCGTTTAAATCCGGTAGCATCACGCTTTTAAGCGCAGACGGCGGAGTGTATGACCGTGTACATATGGAACTTGCAAAAACTGTTGTTGTTGACGGAGTTTATGCGGAGAAGCCTTCAATTATCGCAAAATATTCCGGTGAGATAATTGATATGGAGGATTTAGATAATGACAAGCTTAAGATTTTTTTGGGTAAGAAAGAGACCGATATCAAGGCAATAGGAGAAAACTGCGTTATATCGATTTTCTGCGATTCATTTAATATTGTAGAAGGTGAAATAATATACGATTTTTCAAATGCCGAAGAGGTTGTAATTCGTTTAGGAAGTACATTAAACGGCGAAATTGAATCCGTACACGATTCAGATGGGTTAGTCATGATTGATGACGTTGAATATGAATATTCGGATTATTACAGGTGGCTCACAGAAGGAGCAGATGAGCAAAAAGGTAAAGCGGATGTGGGAGATAATTGCACATTTTTGCTTGACTGCTATGGGCAGATTGTCGATTATTTAAGCGAGTCGATAGTCGGAAATATGGAATACGGCTATCTGATAAAAGGTGCATATGATACAAAAGGTATTTCCGGTGTTTTAATGCTTAAGATTTTATGCGAGAACGGAAGGATAGAAATATATAATGCGGCGCCTAAGCTGACACTTGACGGGCAGAGTGGTGTTAAGAGCGAAGGAGTCATACTAAACGGCGTTGATTTATCAAAAAAGCAGTTAATCCGCTATAAGCTTGTAAACGGATTGGTAAAGGAAATAGATACCGCAGCGGTAAATTCGCCGATGGAGAGCAAGGATACATCGCTTTCACCGGATGTTGTGCTGACGAGCAACCTTTACTATGCATCAAGCTTTGACTATCATGTCGCAGTATCGGCTGACACCAAAATTTTTGTTGACCATTCTGAGGAGGGTAAAGAGCCGCAGGACCGTGATTTTGAGGTGATTACCAAAGGTGGACTTATGCAGAAGGATTATAACGGCACCTGTTATAATGTGGACGAAATGAATGTTGCCGACTGCCTTTTAATTATTGATCAGTCTCTTTCCGGCTCCTTTGAAAGACTGACTGCAGGCTACATTGTTGAGAAAATTAACAATAGTATAAACAAAGACGGATTAGAGGGCTACACTCTTAATCTTTACGGAAATAATACTAAGCGGGAGTTATTTGCAAGCGGATCGGATGTAAATCTTTTTACCGCAGTTGTTGACGGTGCCGGAAACGCCACGCTTACAAGGGTTGATGGCAGCAAGCTTTTGCAGACAATTAGCCCTGGTGATGTTGTGAGGATTAAAGAAAACAGCTTTAATGAAATTACATATATTGAGCGGATTTTTGATTTTAATCCCAATGAGAAAATTGCAACTGCCGGAAGCTTTTTTAATGATTTACTTATTGATATGTGTCCGGCAAATTTATACAAGGCAAATAGCACCACCTTGGCGGTTAACGTTCTTGATGAATCACAGCAGGATAACATAACTCCAAATCAGATTTATGTTGTTTCGCCAAGTAAAACCTCAAAAACAATTCCGGTATACGATATTTCAAGGGGCAAGGTTGAAATGGTCAGCGACTATAGACTTCTTCCGAGCTATAAAAACGGAAACAGTGCAAAATGCTTTGTGCGCTTCAGTTATGAATCCGTAGTTGATATTTTTGTTTATCAATATTAAACAACAAAGCCTAATAATAAATTGAAAAAGGAGTAAAAGCGATGCTTAAAAAAAATATTGCGCTGATGTTGACGTTGAACATTATTTGCGTAATCGCCTGTGGCTTACAGGTCAATGCCGATGACAACATGATTTGGACGGACAGCTTTGACATTACAAATCAGCCATCAGCTCAAGCGTACACAAGCAGCTTGTTTAACGGAATTATTACAAGTTTTAGTGCAAACTACTTAGCAACAGTATCGGTTGTGGAGGATACGGACAGCAATGCTGTATTTAAATTCACGCGTAATGCTGCAAATTCCAATACTCAAACAGAATACCTTAAGTCAATTCCGTTTGATTTAAGCGGAGGCAAGGAACTGATTTTTAAAGAAAAATTCAAAGTTTCAAACGGCAATGCAATCTACAAATTAGGAATGATAAGTACATCAACCGCTGCGTGGAATGCTAATAAAGAAGGATTTCTTACTTTAAGCACAGGCGGTGAAAAAATTTACGTAGGTAGCGATGCGGCCGCTGCCGGCTACTTCGCTAATTTTAGAGGAACAAGCGTTAATACGTGGTTTACCTATGAGGCAAGGTTAAAAATTGACTTAAACGGGTACTACACTGTGGATAATTATGTGTTTAATTCGGACGGGACGCTTTTCTTTCACCCAACAGAGTATGCTTCAACCACTGCCTTAACATCTGCTGAAATTGCCGATTTGCAAATCAGAACAGGAGTTTACAGAGGCTATAATCCCGGTCCATTTGAGCTGTGTATTGACGATTGCAGCGTTATTGTATACCAAGGAGGCGAAAGCGGCGGGCTTGTTTTTTCAAGCCCTGCAAATCAGTCAACAGTGGTAAGACTTGACAGCGATGTTTTGATGACATTTACGGATTTGCTTGGTGATAATGTAAGCTGCACCGTATTTAAGGATGGAAAATTGCTGGATGAAAGCTTATATAGCATTGAGAAAACGGCATTTTCATTAAAGCTGATATTTAACAGTGATTTAGTCAAAAGCTCCTCATACAAAATAGTTGTGGCGGATGCAGACGGTGAAAAAGGAAGCTTTTCCTTTGAAACCGAAAAGGCACACAAAATTGAAATGTCGCTTGACGAGATTAACCTCTATGATGCTGAAGCGGAAGAATTCGTTCCGTTGACTGAGATTACACCGGGCAGAATTCAGGCAAAGCTTTTAATAAATGACCCGCTAAAATATTCTTTACTTTCGGGCATTGTTACACCCGTGCTTTATCGGGAGGGTAAAATGATTTGGATTGGCAACACAGATTTTTCGGAAGAGTTAGCAGACGGTGATGCGCAGCTTACGGCGGAATTCGACCTGCCGGCAGGCGCAGATGGCGATGAATTGAAATTTCTGTTGTTTGACAGTGACCTTAGCTGGATGCCGCTAAATGAAGGGGTGGAGTGGTTGCAAGAGTAAAAGGTTTATTTGTATGGCAAGGGGGCGCTCTCGCCAAGATTAAATCGGATTTTGGGAAAAATTTTATTATTAAAGACCTGCTAAGAAAAGTCAAGAGGAAAAATGAAAAAAGTTAAAAAATATTATTTGTGTAAAAAAGGGCATGGCAAAAAAAGCGGCGGGTATGTGAATTTTTTAAAGCCCTCCGCCTGAAAAAAGATTTTATAGCACTCATTTCGCCATTTTAGAGGCGGAATAAGTAAAAAAGAAAGCTATTCTCCAGTTTCGATTTTACTTAAGTATTCCTTGACGCGTGCATAGTATATGCGCAAAAGTTTAGCTGAGCCGGCACACATATAGCTATAGTAATGCCTTCCCTCGGCGCGCTTGCGATCAAGAAGCTGGTACACCGAATCATTGACAGGCGAGTGCTTAATTAGGCAATCCATCACTTGAAATAACGCTTTACGCAAATGCGGTGACCCCTTCTTTGAAATAGGTTCATCTCCTTGAAACTTGCCGGAACTATTATCTGTCGGCTCGAGCCCGGCAAATGCAACTAGAGATGACTTTTTAGAAAAACGATGGATGTCACCAATTTCCGCAATAAGCTGTGGGGCAAGAATTTCTCCAACGCCGCGAAAGTCAAGGACAACAGGATATTCCGGCAGTGAAGCGGCAAGTCGTTTCATTTCACGCGCAACTGCGGCAATGCTTTCGGCAATTGCGTTGACCTGAGCAACAGCCTGTGTAATCAGCAATTTGGTGTTTCCGCTTTTGGGTAAAACGGGCGTGCATTGCTGAGCTGCCGCATGGATTTCATCCGCACTTACAGGATAATATCCGTTGCGCTTACACCACTTTCGGTAACGTTCTGAAAATGCGTTTAGGCTAAGCGAACCCACACATTCTGAGTGCCAAAAATAAGCAGCAAAATCAAGCCATTTTTCATGTCCGTCTTTTTCGCGCGCGGGCGATGTGAATAACTCATTCAGTCCAGGAAAGGATTGGTCGAGAAGCGAAATGAGATTGTTTTTAAGCATAGTTTTGATTTTGTTGTATTTGTTGTATTGGCGGCTGAAGACTTTCAGTGATTGCCGAATTTCTTCTTCCGGTACGTATTTTTGCAATGTAATCCAATTGGAAAGACCATAATTTGCAATTTTAATGCTATCTGCTTTGTCGCTTTTACGCTTTCTGATGGAGTTATTGCCAAAATCGTGGATAAGTTGGGCGTGGACGGTGCATACCGTCAATCCCGCGTCATGGAGTGCGCGGGCGATGGGCAAATGATAATTGCCTGTGCATTCCATAATAACCTTAGTTTCGCCCGGCAGACTTAAAAGCCGCTTTGCCAGCGTGCCCAGTTCACTGCCGATGTGCGTAACTTCAAAAGGCGAAATTACAACCTCGCCAAGGATTCGCATTACAGCGACTGTGCTTTTCCCCTTTGAAACATCGATACCTACTGCGTTCATATATACCTCCCTGAATTTTGGATTTGCAAATTGGCGACCATCATTTTTACTCATTGCTTATTCAATCTGTTTGGCAACACGAACGCTAAGGTTCAGCCTGCTTAAACGAACGCTGCAATAAAAGGATGGCTGACTGTCTTAAATACGGACGTGATTAGTCCAAGGAGAGATACGTCAGACCATTTGCCCTTTTATTATAGCTTAGGCAACGAAATGGAGCAAGGCTCAGCTGGCTGCTGTGTCTTGTCCACAAAATATATTGTAACAGGAGAGATAAGTAATGAGTAAAAAATGCTTGGCACTTGTTTTGGCATTATCCCTTATCGGTACACTTTTTTCGGGTATAATGGTTTATGCCGCAACTGACGCTGTATATTCCGACAGCTTTGTCATTGCAAACCAGCCATCAGCTCAAGCGTACACGAGTAACTTGTTTAACGGAATTATGACAAGTTATAGTGCAAACTACTTAGCAACAGTATCGGTTGTGGAGGATACGGGCAGCAATGCTGTATTTAAATTCACGCGTAATTCTGCAAATACCAATTCTCAAACAGCATACCTTAAGTCAATTCCCTTTGACTTAAGCGGAGGCAAGGAGCTGATTTTTAGAGAAAAATTCAAGGCTTCAAGCGGAAATGCTATCTACAAATTAGCAATGCTGAGTACATCAAATGCTGCGTGGAATGCTAATAAAGAAGGTTTTCTTTCTTTGAGCATAGGAGGTGAAAAAATTTACGCAGGTGACGATGCGGCCGCTGCCGGCTACTTCGCTGATTTTAGAGGAACAAGCATTAATACGTGGTTTACCTATGAGGCAAGGTTGAAAATTGACTCAAACGGGTACTACACTGTGGATAATTATGTGTTTAAGTCGGACGGGACGCTTTTCTTTCATCCAACAGAGTATGCTTCAACCACTGCCTTAACATCTGCTGAAATTGCCGATTTGCAAATCAGAACAGGAGTTTACAGAGGCTATAATCCCGGTCCATTTGAGCTGTGTATTGACGATTGCAGCGTTGCAACCTACACGCCGAGCAGTCAAACACCGGCTGTTACAACAGATTTAGCTGATTTAACGGCAGTGCCGAAGAATACAACTGCTTTTTCACTTGAATATGATCAGGCAGTTGCACTTGCACAGGGAGGAAGTGTTACTCTTTATGAGACAAATAACACATCGAATACAGTTGCAGTCAGTGCAACACCAAAGTCCTTTAATAAATTCAATCTTGCAATAACAGGCTCACTTAAAGCCAATACAGGCTATACCTTGGACATTTCAAATATTAAGAATGAGGGTGGAAAGGCCGCAGCAAATATCACTTTTACAACGGCTGCGCCGGTTTATACACCGAATGTTACATTAAGCGACAGCTTTGATGCAAACTATACTGCGAGCAGTCTTCCGAATACGACAACCGGCACATACTCTACAGTAGGTGAAAATGGCTTGTTTGACAGACTGACCTACACGGGAAACGGAGATATTACCATTGAACCGGATGCAAGTCATGACACAACAGCGGCAATGAAGCTTAAGCCAACAAGACCAAACGGCGACGGTTTCCACCCTGTTCGTGTAGAAACAAAGTGCTTTGACGCAAGCCCCGGTAAAGAGGTAATTTTTGAAGAGAATTTCCTTGTGAATAAAGGAGAGGGAACACAAAACGCAAGGGGTGTATTTGCAAGAATTATGGACGGTAGCAGTACAGCGGCAAATTATTATACAACAAATACTGTAAATGACATAGCTGATATGCTGTCATTTCAGATGTATTCATTGGATGCCGATTCGAATACGCAAGGCTCCCCGATATATGGAAAAAGCATTGCGTATAACGGGAACACATGGTATAAATATATCGGCAAATTTAAGGCAGAAAGCGACGGAAGCTATACGGTTGATAATTATATTACAAGTCTTGACGGCGAGGTTGTGTATTCTGCTGCAACAAAAAGCGGTCAGCTAACCGCTGATAAACTTGCAAAGCTTGAAAATGCACGTATTTACACCGGATATTTTTCACCGTACACAACACCTGATTCATACATAATGCTTGATAACTGCAGCCTTACAACCTACACGCCGAGCAATCAAACGCCGGCTGTTACAACAAATCTTGAAAATTTAGATGCAGTTCCGGATATTACGAAAAATATTTCTCTTAAGTTTGACCAAGCGGTTGCGCTTGTGAATGGTGGAGGTATTGAGCTTTATGAAACAGAAGCGCCGGAAAATACTGTTGAAATCAGAGCTACAGCGATGTCTTTTGATAGATTTGATGTTATTATAGATGGCGAACTCAGTGTTGGAAAGAGCTATACACTGGATGTTTCTGATATTCAAAATAGTGATGGAAGGTTTGCAGAGCCAATTATATTAAGTATAATTGCACTTCCGGAATTTTCGGTTAAGCGTTGTCCGATTGTTTCGGGGGATATAAGCAATGGCTCAATAATAAGTGCGACAGCTTCCATAAGAAATACAACAGATGAAGATGAAACCGTGAGAATTATTCTTGCACTTTATAATATAGACGAAACCCTTGTGGATGTAAGCTTAAAAACTGTTCTTGTTTCTGAGGGGACTTTAAATCGTGATATTGATACAGAACTAACCTGTAAAAATTTGGAGCAGGACGGACAATATTATGCAAAGGCATTTGTGTGGGCAGATATGCTTCCGTTATGCAAATCGACAACCTATAGCGATAATTTCAAAATTGTTCTTATGGGGGACTCAATCTGTCAAAAATATAATACCGGATATTTTCCTCAAGAGGGTTGGGGAGCATATGTTTCAGACAAATTTAATAATAATTTTGTAACCGAGGTGCGAAATAAAGCATATGGCGGATATACTACCCAGACATATATTGATGGTGATGGCTGGGGTAGCGAAAGTAGTTGGAGTATAATTAAAGAAAGCCTGAATCCGGGTGACTATATCATGTTATCTCTTGGAATAAACGACAATGGTAAAAATGTTACAAAAGAGAGTTATAAGGAAAATCTAAAAATTATAGGTAGAGAAGCAAAGGAAAAGGGTGCAGATGTGATATTTATTACTCCGACAATACATGCTGTGAACAGTGGGAATTTTTATCGAACATGGGGAACATATGCTGATGCTATGATAACGGCTGCTGAGGAACTTGGTTGTACTGTGCTTGATTTATCTACGGAAATGTGTAATCGCCTCAATAATCGCATCGAAGCAGGGGAAGACATAGAAAAAATAAAGGGTGAAATATTTATGTATAATCTTGTCGAAAATGAAATTATTACAGAAGAACAGGCGATAAATCATCCTAACAGCAATATAAGCGGAATATATCAGAATCCACCTGTGGGAACAGGAAACGATAATACACATCTACAACAGAATGGAGCAGAATATGTTGCTGATATAATTTTGGATATGTTGAAAATAAGCAACTCACCGCTCGGGTCATTTGTTACAGTAAAATAGTAACAGCTATAACGGTAAATAAATATAATATGCTTTATATTAGATAAAAAATTAATTATTAAAGGAGAGATAAGTAATGAGTAAAAAATGCTTGGCACTTGTTTTGGCACTATCCCTTATCGGTACACTTTTTTCGGGTATAATGGTTTATGCCACAACTGACGCTGTATATTCCGACAGCTTTGTCATTGCAAACCAGCCATCAGCTCAAGCGTACACAAGCAACTTGTTTAACGGAATTATTACAAGTTATAGTGCAAACTACTTAGCAACAGTATCGGTTGTGGAGGATACGGGCAGCAATGCTGTATTTAAATTCACGCGTAATTCTGCAAATACCAATACTCAAACAGCATTACTTAAGTCAATTCCTTTTGACTTGAGCGGAGGCAAAGAGCTGATTTTTAGAGAAAAATTTAAGGTTGCAAGCGGAAATGCTATCTATAGATTAGCAACGCTGGGAACATCAACCGCTGCGTGGAATGCTTATAAAGAAGGATTTCTTACTTTGACCGTTGGAAGTGAAAAAATCTACGCGGGTAGCAGTTCGTCCGCTGTCGGTTACTCCGCCGATTTTAGAGGAACAAGCTTAAATACGTGGTTTACCTATGAGGCAAGGTTGAAAATTGACTCAAACGGGTACTACACTGTGGATAATTATGTGTTTAAGTCGGACGGGACGCTTTTCTTTCATCCAACGGAGTATGCTTCAACCACTGCCTTAACATCTGCTGAAATTGCCGCTTTGCAAATCAGAACAGGCGTTTCCAATGGCTATAATCCCAGTCCATTTGAGCTGTGTATTGATGATTGTAGTATTACAACCTACACGCCGAGCAGTCAAACACCGGCTGTTACAACAGATTTAGCTGATTTAACGGCAGTGCCGAAGAATACAACTGCTTTTTCACTTGAATATGATCAGGCAGTTGCACTGGCAAGCGGCGGAAGTATTACTCTTTACGAAATAAACAATATATCAAATACTGTTGCGGTTACCGCAACGGCAAAATCCTTTGATAAGTTTATTATTGCAATAACAGGCTCACTTAAAGCCGATACAGGCTATACCTTGAACATTTCAAATATTAAAAATGAGGGTGAAAGAGCCGCAGCGAATATTACTTTTACAACAGCTCCGCCGGTTTATACACCGAATGTTACATTAAGCGATAGCTTTGATGCAAACTATACGGCGAGCAGTCTTCCAAATACGACAACCGGCACATACTCTACAGTAGGTGAAAACGGCTTGTTTGACAGACTGACCTACATTGGAAACGGGGATATTACCATTGAACTGGATGCAAGTCATGACTCAACAGCGGCAATGAAGCTTAAGCCAACAAGACCAAATGGCGACGGTTTCTACCCTGTTCGTGTAGAAACAAAGTGCTTTGACGCAAGCCCCGGGAAAGAGGTAATTTTCAAGGAGGATTTCTATGTAAATAAGGGAGGAACACCGGTTAGCGCACTGGGCGTATTTGCAAGAATTATGGACGGTAGCAGTACAGCGGCAAATTATTATACTACAAATACTGTAAATGACATAGCTGGTATGCTGTCATTTCAGATGTATTCATTGGATTCCGATACGAATACGCAAGGCTCTCCGATATATGGAAAAAGCATTGCGTATAATGGGAACACATGGTATAAATATATCGGCAGATTTAAGGTTGAGAACGACGGAAGCTATACGGTTGAAAATTATATTACAAGTCTTGACGGCTCAATTATCTATTTAGCCGCAACAAAAAGCGGCGAGTTGACCGCTGATAAACTTGCAAAGCTTGAAAATGCGCGTATTTACACCGGATATTTTTCACCGTACACAACACCTGATTCATACATAATGCTTGATAACTGCAGCCTTACAACCTATTCACCTGTAAGCAGCTTAAGCGTTACGGAAAAATCAATAGCAAGCACCGGCGTTTCGGTTTATACAAACGGCATTGATTTAACCTTTGACAGAGGTGTGGACACTATAAACGAAGCAAATGTATCTCTGTATGAAACAAACAATACTTCAAGCACGGTTTCGGTATCACCGAGGAAAAGCGCCTTCAACAGAGTTGCCATTGATATTAACGGTTCTCTTAATGTAAACACAAGCTATACCTTAAATATTTCGGGCTTACAGGATGCAGACGGACACGCTGCCGATAGTATTACATTTGCAACAGGCGCGCCGGACAATATTTATATTCAGTCAACAACAATTCCTAGCGGCACCACCGTTACGGCAGGTAATTATACAATCGGTTTGTTTAACGGAGGCGAGCAGTGCACGCCAATGATTTTGGTTGCATTCTATAAGAATGATGCAGAGCTTATCGGCTTGAAGCTGATAGATGATGTCACTCTTGCCGCAGACGAAACAACAAACGTGCCTGTCACGCTGGATGCATATTCAAACGTTGGCTTGAAAAAAATTATTGTGTTAGAAGACTTTGATACAATAAAGCCTCTCGCCAAAGCAAAGACAATTAATTAGTAATTCATTAGCAGAGACCGACCATAAGCGGTCGGTCTCTGATTGGATTGGAGATAAATTATGAAGAAAAAATTGCTTTCCGCTTTAATTATTATGTTATTTTTACTACAGGCTTTGACGGCAACAGCGTTTGCAACTGCACAGTATCCGTGGATGAACGGTCCGTACAGACCGATAATCGGTGATGAAATTGCAAATACAATGCCGGAGATTTATGATGCACAAAATCCTGAGCCGATGAATGTTGTGCTGTTATCACCTGCCTATAAGGGGCTGATATACGGTGACAGTGGAAGATTTGATATTGTCGCTCAGATTATATTATCTGACTGCGGCGGAACTTTTAATTTATCAGATCTTTGCCTTGATTCGTATATTACCGACAAAAACGGGAAGGTTATGCAAAGCTCCTCGTTAAAAGCGCCCGATGTTGAAATGAAGGTTTCCTTTTCTTCCGATGAATTGGAAATCGGCGATTATTATTTGAAAACTGAACTAAGTGATGAAAACGGAAATATCGTTTCAAAGGCATCAAGAACGATACGAAAAAGAGACGCAAGCTTCCGCCCGGATTATTATATCGATGAAAACGGAACACCTGTTTTAGACGGAAATCCAAATTTCTTTTACGGAATGTATGGACTTGCTGCTTCAAATGACGATATGACACAAAATATAAATGATATAGTCAATACGAATTTTGAGGTTTTATCTCAGTATTCAAACCTTTTCTTTACTATCCCTTCTTTTTACGATGCGATTAAAAATCAGGGTATAAAAACACATTTGGATTTCCAGTCATGTATATATACCGATGGGAAAACCTCAATGGCAGGCGCAACAATAGAAAAGCACGCGGACGTAAGAAATGTACTTACGGGGGTTGTTAATTGGTATAAGGAGAATACGGGGCTTTGGGGGTATTATCTGTTTGATGAACAACCACCTGTTGAATTGGGTGAGGAAATCAGATGGAACAATGAAATTATTACCGATGCAGATTTGAACCATCCAACATGGGGTGTTACAGACTATGTTCCGGATTGTCCATATGGAATATTCACAAAAATGGTGGATATTTTGGGAGTTGACCCATATCCCATAAGAGGTTTGCCTACAGACGATATTGCAAAAGTGGGAAGATTAGTTAAAAGAGCGGTTGCAGAATTCCCAAACAGACCGATATATGCTGTTTTGCAGGCATTTAAGTGGGAAAACGGTGACCGTGCACCGAACGAAGCTGAAATGCGAAATATGGCATGGCAGGCAGTGTGTGAGGGTGCAAAGGGACTTGACTGGTTTTCTTTGTTTTCTATTAAAAGTGAACAGGGTGCGAACTATGCGGATTATTTAAATACGATAAGCGATGTTGTCGGCGAAGTTAAAGTACAGGAGAATGTTTTGCTTTCAAGCGAGATTCCTCCTTCCTATACAAAACCCACAGGCGATTGGCTTAACTGCTGTGTTAAGCGTTATAACGGAAAAACATATCTGTTTGCTGTAAATAATACACAGCAACAGCAGAACGGCTCGTTTGGTTTTAACAATGTTTCATCTGCTAAGTATGTTAACGGCTCAAATATCGGCGTATCAGGCGGCAGTATAAATCTAAGCTTTTCGCCGCTTGAGGTTAAGCTTATCGAAATAACACAGGCAGCCTATTCCTCACCGGAGGCAAAGCTTAATAACATAAGCTTCTATAACGGCTCTCAGTCATATTTTACCACAGAGGGCAGTACCATGAAGATGAATGTTCCTGAAAATATTACAACAGTTTCATATTCTGCTGATATCAGTGACAATGCTTCACTATACATTAACGGTGTTTTAAAGGAAACAACAGGAACACTTGATTTAACTGGAACAGAAGGCATTACAGTTCGTGTAGTATCTCAGGATGGTTCAAATAATCCTCAATACACCTATAATATACAAAGAGCAGAGGACAGGCTTTTGGCAATAGCCTATGCAGGACAAAATTACGGCGCTGTTTTGGGAACAGCTCCGATTTCACTTGCCGGCGGCAATGTGTTTATGTCAATGATTAAGAACAGCGCCGATATGCAAAATATAACAGAAGATGATATTGCATACTGTAATTTTACACAAATTGCAGCGGACGGAACCTACCGTTTTGAATTTATAATTCCCGACGTTTTGCTCGACGCAAACGACAATATATCAAATTATAATTTTATTATCAATGTCGCCGGACAGACCATAACAAAGAAAATTCAAAATCAAGCCAGCCCGATTATATTAACAATAGAAAATAATCAAGGTAAGCTAATCCCAAGAATACTTGAGAATAATTATTCCCTTTCTAGGTTCCCATGCAATGCAATGTTAGCATTTTACGGCAGTAACGATCAGCTTATTGAATGCAGAAGCATTACAAAATACAGCGGTGATAATATGAATACAGATTACACCGCACCGCAGGGAACGGCTGAAACAAAAATGTTTATCTGGGATAAAAATTTAGTACCGCTCAGCGGAGTCGGAAGTAATTAGTCTTAAATATAAACGGTGTTGCATTTTCTTGCGGCACCATATAATTTGGAGGTAAACTATGATACAGTTATATGATAAAGGCTCTGCCAATTACCCACGACTTGAAACGGATTCTTTTTTCTCAGATTATGGCAATACATTTTCCTTTGAGGGATTTGTAGATAATAATATTCGTTATATTGAAAATATTCAGCTGCTTGATTCAGCGCTTTGGGAAAGATTTGTTCAACAATTTCGTGAGGATGCCGATTATGATGCGGGCTGGCGCGGTGAGTTTTGGGGAAAAATGATGCGCGGGGCCTGTCTTACATATTCTTACACACGCAACTCTGCTTTATATGATATTCTTACCAAAACTGTTTTGGATATGCTAAACAGTCAGGATGAGTTTGGAAGAATAAGTAGCTATGCCATAAATCATGAGTTTGATGGCTGGGATATTTGGTCAAGAAAATATGTTTTATTGGGTATGCAATATTATCTTGAGATTTGCACAGATAAAATATTCTCCAAAAGAATAATCGATTGTATGTGCCGTCAGGTTGATTACATTATATCAAAAATCGGAAATAAAGAGGATGGTAAGCTTCCGATAACCTCCGCAACAAGGCACTGGAGGGGACTTAATTCATCCTCGCTGCTTGAGCCTATTGTAAGACTGTACAGTCTTACGGGTAAAAAAGAGTATTTTGATTTTGCAAGCTATATAGTAGCCTGTGGTGGCACAGATGTAAAAAACATATTCGAGCTTGCTTATGAAAACAAATTTTTTCCGTATCAGTATCCCGTAACAAAGGCGTACGAAATGATTTCGTGCTTTGAGGGCTTGCTGGAATATTACAGAATTACAAAGGAAGAAAAATATAAAACGGCGGTGGTCAATTTTGCTGATAGAATTTTAGAAAGTGATTTTACAATTATCGGTAGCTGTGGCTGTACTCATGAATTGTTTGACCACTCAACTCAAAGACAGACAAATACCACAAATGAACCCCTTGCACAGGAAACCTGTGTAACGGTTACATTGATGAAATTTTTCTATCAGATGGCACTTATAACAGGAAAGTCCAAATATGTTGATGCTTTTGAGATATCCATGTATAACGCTTATTTTGGTGCTTTCAATACAGAAAAAGCGATTGAGAAAACCACAAAAGAATTAATAGGCGGCGTCTGCAACGAGCCGCTTCCATTTGACGGTTACAGCCCTCTTACGGCAGGAATACGCGGAAAACAAATAGGCGGATATCGCATCATGTCGGATAAACACTATTACGGCTGTTGCGCATGTATTGGGTCTGCTGGAAACGGATTAATTCCCAAAATAGCTTTGCTGACAACGAAGTCAGGTTTTGCACTTAATCTTTTTATAAACGGAAAAATAAAATCAACCACTCCGGACGGAAATCCGATAACATTTGTTATTGAAACGGACTATCCAAAAAGCGGCAGCATAAGTGCTCGCGTGTTAATAACGAAGGACGAAAGTTTTGAGCTAATCATTAGAAATCCTGAGTGGAGCATTAAGACGGCTATTAAAGTTAATAACGAAAAAGCTCGGGCACAAAGTGGATTTACAAATCTTTGCAGACTGTGGAAAAACGGAGATGTAATTGATATTTCACTTGATATGCGAACACAGGCGATTTATCCTATCGAATATAAGTACGACATACTTATGAACGAGGTTGTATGGGGTAAAAATTACGTTGTTGCAACCTATGACGAGCAGGATCCGATTGCTATGAAGCACATTGCGTTAAGACGAGGTCCTATTATACTTGCTCAGGAAAACAGGCTTGGCTACAGTGTTGATACACCGATAAAAATAAAAGTAAACAGCGACGGATATGTTGACGTATGCCTCCCTCAAAAGGATATTGCTCCGTTTGAGCATATTATCGAGGTTTCGGCTCCGCTTGAGGACGGAAGTTTTATTGAGCTTACCGATTATGCGTCCGCCGGAAAGCTTTGGAATGAAAAAAGCAAGGTGGCAGCATGGATGCTTACAGAATAGAGAATTCACGGGAAGGTGAGAAAAAATGAATAACATTATAGATTTTGGTGCGGTAAACGATGGAGTTACAATTTCAACATCGGCAATTCAAAAAGCCGTTGATAAATGTCGCGATGAAAATGGAGGAGTTGTATATATTCCGTTTGGCAGCTATGTTGTTACATCAGTGCATCTTTGCGACAATGTCCATTTTGTATTTGAGCCTGGGGCACAGTTGCTGGGCAGCCTGAATCCTGATGATTTTGATGCGAGAGAAAAGCCGGAGTATCCGCTCTATCAGGATGCGTCACATTCGTATTTTCGCAGAAGTATGTTTTGGGCGGAAAACTGTAAGAATATATCATTCACCGGAGCGGGCGTTATTAATATGAGGTCTGTTTGGGAAAACACGCCGGTTGAAGGTGAGGTGGCATGGAGTGAAAAAAGAGCAAATAAAATATTTGCGTTAAAAAACTGTAAAGACATTGTTATTTCAGATTTGTCACTTCAGAAATCAACAGATTTGGCAGTCTATCTTGCCGGATGTGAAAGAGTAAGAATTACCGGACTTATGATGGATGTTCATATTGATGCAATAAGCCCTGATTGCTGTAAGGACGTTGTTATTTCGGACTGTGTAATACGCTGCGGCGACGACGGCATTGTTCTCAAAAGCTCATACACTTTAAATGAAAAAAAGCTGTGTGAGAACATTGTTGTATCAAACTGTACAATTACATCAAGATGCAGTGCAATTAAACTTGGAACAGAGTCTAACGGTGAATTTAAAAATATTGCAATAACAAACTGTGCAATATATGAAACTTCTTTGGGAGGATTGTCCTTTGAAATAACGGACGGCGGAGAGATTGACGGGATAACCGCGTCAAATATAGTTATGAAAAATGTCGGTTATCCCCTGTTTATTATTCTGTCTGACAGAGGCAGGGGACCGGAGGGTACAAAGCTGGGGACGGTGAAAAACATAATAGTAAACAATCTGACCGCAAACGGTCCCTATGTTCCGTGGATTGCTCCGCAGCTCACAACATTATATGAGGGAGAAAAGCCGTTTGACCGTAAGGTAACTCCGTCTACCGTAACAGGTCAGCCCGACAGAAAAATAGAAAATATTACACTTTCTAATATATTTATCACTGTACCGGGAGGCGGTACCGAGGAGGATAAAAAAGCTATATTGCCTGAGATAACGCACGATTATCCCGAAAATTATCAGTTCGGAAAGAGCTTTCCCGCATACGGGATATATTTTAGACATGTGAAGAACCTCACAATGACCAATGTTCATGTTGAAACCTTAGATGAGGATAAAAGAAATGCTTTTGTATTTGATGATGTTGAAAATTTAAAAATACAATAAAGAATTGGGAGAGATACATTTATGAATAAGATAGAGTATGACAAAATTATTTCACTGTACGAAGATTTTGAAGTATATAAGGGAAAGCTTGTAACAAAAAAGCCGCACTTTATTTATGTTTGTCCTTCAAGTCGTCACAGCGGTATTACATCATGGGCATATGGTACTGCATTTGCCCGTTCTTGCGTTGATATAAGCGATGGCGAACCTCTTGAAATACGCTTTGATATGCCATCCGTTTCCTGCCGAAGCTATATAAAGTTTACTGCAACGCTTGTTGACTGGAAAAAGTGCATAAACCACATTAAAATTGAAGTGAACGGAGCCTCATTTTATGAAAATGACCGCGAATTCATTGAAAACATCAATTTGGGCTGGCCGACAATTTATTACCCAGTTTCTCAAAAATTGTTGCACAAGGGTGAGAACATTATTACTGTTTCAACCGATAATTCAAGCGAAAGCGGACTATATGTTTCTGCTGTTGATATTGTGACTCTCCCCGAAATTTCGCCGTTTTCTCAAGTTTCCTCGCTCAGAACCGCAAGAGCGGGCAGTGCATACATCGTTGCTTTTTCAATTCCCGATGATACCGGAGTTAAAGCCGTAAGCTGTGTTGAAAACTGCAAGCTTTTGGATATAGTTTATCCGAAGTTTGGTTTCTGTATAATAAAATATTTATCTGAAAAGCAGGGAGCGGCGGCATCCAATATAGAATTTGAAAACGGTCTTACAGTAAAGGCTTGTATGCCATGTATTGTAGCTGCCTCCGAGGATAAATGTCTTATCGGCATAGATTCAGATGATCATAGACACGATTTTTCGGATGAAACAAGCAGAATAGCAGAAATTTTTGCTATGACGGCAATGGGTAATTACTATCAGTTCAGACCTACTTGCGGACGCAATTATTATGATTTTAACAGTGATGAGAATTGGAAAATTATAATTGACTTTCTTAAGCTGTTTGCAGATAAAATCGGTATTGCCGTCAGCGAGGCGAAGTGTAGGGATTTGTTGATAACTCTTATCGGAGAAAGCTTTTTCGGTTGCCATATTCATGAGCCTTATTTATATTTTTGCCCCGAAGCACAGCTATCGGAAAGGTTTATGACCAATGTTGAAGCAGTTATGGCTTCCGAGAGCTTTGGCAATTCGGAAAAGTTGTACAGAGATGTTTTAGACCGCATGTACGATAAATATGCCGTAAAAGAAGGGATTTCATCGGTAGGTTCTCCAAGTATGCTTGTAGTTTGCGAGGCAGAAGGAAAATACGAGCGTGTAACAATTGAGCCTGTAAGCAATATCAATTTGCTTACGGCAGCTGTCAGAGGTGCCAAACCAAAGCTTTGGGGCGCTCATGTACCGACCGATTGGTATTTCGGTTCGCCTAATGATGCAGTAAAAAGCATGAAGTTTAAAACTGCATTATATTATTTGTATTTAAGTGGGGCAGATTATATTTATGCCGAAAATACAATGTTTAAGACAAATGCTTTTTCGCGTGAGGACTGGGATGATGAGTTTTGCAGTCAAAACCGCCAATATCTTCGTGACTTTTATGATTTTACGCTAAAAAATCCGCGTAACGGTACGCTTGTTGTCGATAAAGCAATTGTCTATGGAAGACATGAGTATTTTTATTGGCAGGATGATGATCGCATTGGAGAGCTTGGGGAGAGAAATGATTGGGATAAAGTAATATGGGGTAAGTGGAAAGACAGCAGCTATCAAAAATGTTGGCATACCGCAGATGCATGGCTACCAATTGCAGAAAAGCAATGGACACCGTGCAAATATGATGTAAATAAAAAGCTTTTCAGCGGTACACCGTACGGTGATGTGGATGTAATTTCTTATGAGAAAGATTTCGGTAAGTACAGAGCGTTGACATTCCTTGGCTGGAATACAATGAATGATGACTTGTTAAACAAGGTTAAAAGCTATGTGCATAACGGAGGAACGGTGTTTATTTCCTATTGTCACTTTAATTATACCGACAGAAACGATAGAGAGATGACGTTCCCGGACAATGAATTGACAAGAGATTTGCTCGGACTTGATGTTATCGGCGATTTTACAGCTCAAAAGAATGTTGAATTTAACGATGGTGCATCCCTTGGATTTGAAAAAAGTGATCTTCGTATTGCAAAATGTAAAGTAGCAGCGGCAAAGGCAATTGCATATGATGCTGGTGGTAATCCTATCTTTTATGAAAATTCATACGGAAAAGGAAAAATATATTTTGGAGCGTTTATGGATTATTTCTGTGAACAGTGGGCTGTATTGGCATCACAGCATGTTCTTGAAATTATTGGTTCAATGGGAAATGTATCCTGCGACAACCGCAATATATGCTTTGCGATGCGCAAACAAGCCGACGGAACGCTTACGGTGAGCCTAATGAATATGAGCTGTGCCGATAATGCAAGTGCAGAGTATAATTTAACAATAAACGGTAAAATAATTCACGGAAGCATTATTCCGGGTGAAATTGAAATTATAGAAGGAATTTAATCAAGGGGGTTATGTAGTTATGAGAATAGCAATAGGAAATGACCATGTAGCTGTAGATATGAAAAAGCATATAAAAGAATATCTTGAAGCAAAAGGTCATGAAATTATAAATTTCGGAACAGATAGCAGAGACAGATGCGATTATCCGATTTACGGGAAAAAAGTTGCAGAGGCAGTTGCTGGCGGTGAATGTGATTGCGGGATTTTAATATGCGGAACAGGAGTAGGCATTTCACTTGCAGCAAATAAGGTTAAAGGCATTAGAGCAGCAGTATGCTCAGACCCATATACTGCAAAATTAACAAAACAGCATAATAACGCTAATATAATCGCCTTTGGCGCGAGAGTTATTGGAGAATCAACCGCTGAAATGATTGTAGATGAATACTTGAATGCAGAGTACGAGGGCGGCAGACATCAAAAACGAATTGACATGATAAGCGATATTGAAAAAACAAGGTAGGTGGCATTTATGTACAGATTGGGCGTAGATATCGGCGGTACAAAGATAAATATAGGGCTTGTGGATGAAAACAAGAGCGTTGCATATAAGAAAGCATTTAATATTTTGAACAATGATTTTACAGCTGTTATGCAGTTAATTAAGACCTCACTTGAGAGTATTATAAACGAAAACAATATAGAAAAAAACAGTATAATCTCCTGCGGTATGGGTATTCCCGGTACTGTTAGCGAGGACGGCAAAACGGCGCTTAGAGTCCCCAATCTAAATTGGGAAAATGCTCCCTGCGCAGAGGTGTTTGAAAAATTTACGGGTATTCCGACAACACTGGTGCAGGACTCACGAGCCGCTGCGTTGGGTGAATATATTGCAGGAGCAGGCAACAACAAAAAGGTTGTAATATGTATAACATTAGGCACGGGGATAGGCACGGGCATTGTAATTGACGGTAAAATCTATGCCGGTGCTTTGGGCGCCGCAGGCGAAATAGGTCATATTCCCATTGTTAAAAACGGCAGAAAATGCGGATGTGGAAAATGCGGCTGCCTTGAAAAATACGTTGCCGGCTTGGGGCTTGCAATGTCGCTTAATGAAAAAATGCCTGAAAAGAACAATACCTTAACTGCGAAAGACGTGTTTGACCTTGCAAAGCAGGGAAATGCAGATGCACTTGAAATACTGGATAACGCCGTATATATGCTCGGAAACGCTCTTGTCGGCCTTGTTAACACACTTTCACCTGATATTCTGCTCTTTTCGGGTGGCATGAGTAATCAAAAAGAGCTTTTTGTTGATCGCATCATAGGATACATATTAAAACACAGCTATGAATGCTCAGTTGAAAAAGACTTTTGTGTAGGCTATGCCACGCTCGGTGAGGATGCTCCGATGTTTGGTGCAGCACTACTACAACAAAGATGTGGCAAAAAACCGCTGCTGTCGGCTTCCGTTATGTGTGCTGATTCGCTTAATTTGCAAGAGGATTTGAACAAGCTCGAAAAGGCGGGAATAGATTATTTGCATTTTGATGTTATGGACGGTCATTTTGTGCCTAATTTAATGCTCCCGATCGAGTTTATTAATAAAATAAGAGAGCATACAAACTTGCCTTATGATATTCATTTAATGGTCGAACAGCCCGAAAAATACATACCGCAGCTTGTCTTAAAACACGGCGATTTTGTGGCAATTCACTTTGAAAGCACGCCGCATGTCCAGCGTGCTATAGCAATGGTAAAGGAGCAGGGGGCTGAGGCAATAGTTGCAATAAACCCGTCCACACCAATCGAGTGCTGCCGTGATTTGCTGGCAGATGTGAGCATGGTACTCTTAATGACTGTAAATCCCGGCTATGCAGGGCAAAAAATGATACCTCAGTGCTTTGATAAGATAAGGCGTATGCGGAAATATCTTGATCATTTTGGCTACTTTGATATTCGTATTGAGGTTGACGGAAATTGCAGTTATGAAAATGTGCCGAAGATGTTCGAGTGTGGTGCGGACACCTTTGTTGTCGGCAGCTCAAGCGTATTTGATCCAAAGCTTGGCATTGTTGAGGGTACAAAAAGACTGTGTTCGTTGTTATGCTGATTTACACTACAAAAGGAGTTGATGTGTATGGATAATTATAATCAATTATGGAAAGAAAATTGGAAAAATTAAACCCATCCACGCTGTGAATAACGGTCATTTGGACAAGGTGGTAAATCAGATCAGAAGCGATTTCAATACTTTTTAGACTGCCTGTATTCCGTATGTGAGGAATACCGATGCATTATTTTGTTCGTACTACGGTGGCAAGCATACGGTTGATGTTGGTTTTATCTTTTTGAATTTTGACAATGACCCATATGGTGAAAACTCATATGATTTTATTTGTACCAATGCGTATATTAATATAATAGAAATGGCAGGCGAACGGTGTTTTACAGGCTTGGCTCTATTACAGAGGCGTGTTTGATAAGTACGGATATACCGGAATAGAAAGCATTTTATATGAGTGGAATTATGTTATGGAGTGGGCACTGAATTTGTTGACTCAATTAAAACGATAATAAGTCTTAAGGGTGCAGCCTTTACTGCCGCATGTATGTGCCTGTGCCAAGATGACAGAGGCGTGGATATGCTGATGTATTACGATGCAAGACCGTGTGCATTTAACGGCATGTTTGATTTTTATACATTTACACCGCTTAAAGGCTATTATCCATTTGTTATGTTTAACAGACTTTATAAAAGCGGAACGCAGATTGAAAGCCGTTGTGACATAGAAAACATTTATACCATAAGTGCAATTGACAAATTAGGGAATGTCACAATAATACTTGTGTATTATTCGGATGAGGAGAACTGTGAGAATAAAGAAATTGAAATAGTATTTGAAAACATTTCTGTCAAAAAACTCGAGAAATATTTACTTGATGCTATGCATAACCTTGAATTGGCAGAAAGCTTTGACAGAAGCAATGTTAAACTGACAATAAAACAAAATACGGCTATACTTTTATGAGAGTGTGATTAATGGTGTATTTAATTAAAAAAGGTAATTTTTCTACTTCCGAGAAGGGAGAGATTTGTGATTATATTGATATGGGAAACGGTTATTATCCTAAGGTAGAATTTAAAATAGTATATAAAGAAACGGGTTTTTCAATTAAATTTTTTGTGTATGAGAAAAATCCTAAGGCAACATTTACCGAACATTTTTCATATGTTCATTTAGACAGTTGCGTTGAATGGTTTGTAAACTTTGCCCCGGATATCAACGACAGATATTTTAATTTTGAGGTAAACGCTAACGGTGCGATGAATGTTGCGTTTAATAAGGCAAGAGGCATATCCACTCCTGTTACAAAACATGATATTGCAACATTAAACATAAAGGCAAGGCAGTATGACGATATGTGGACGGTTAAATATACGGTGCCATTTGTGTTGATAAAAAAATTTATTCCGAAATATGATTTTCAAAACAACAAGATTTTGCTTGCAAATGTGTATAAATGCGGAGATGAAACGGAATACAGACATTACGGTTGTCTTAATATGGTTAACATAGATAATCCGGATTTTCATCAACCGTGTTATTTCAGAGAAATGAAAATTATATAAAGGGGAGATATGCATTATGTTACAAAAATTAACTCCGGAAGCTATTGGTATAGATTCTGAAAAAATAGTTAAATATATAGAAAAATTAGAGAAATATAACCTATCAACGCATAATCTTATTCTTGCTAAAGGTGACAAAATATTCTTTGAGCAATATTGGAAACCGTTTAATAAAGATTTCTTGCACAGAATGTATTCAGTAAGCAAAAGTTTTGTTTCTATAGCAATAGGATTTTTGGAGCAGGATGGACTTATTTCACTTGACGATACAATAGAAAAATACTTTGCTGAGGAGTTTAAAAATCAGACCGATATAAATATGAAAAATCAGACAATTCGACATATGCTTATGATGAGTACAGCTAAGGAAGATAGGTACTGGTTTGATGATAAGCCCGATGACAGAGTTCGGTACTATTTTGAAAATGATAAACCTTTTTCAAGGCATCCCAGTTTGATTTTTCAATATGACAGCTCCGGCTCGTTTGTGTTAGGTGCGTTAGTTGAAAGAGTTTCAAAAATGGAGCTTATGGACTATTTGCGCATTAAGCTGTTTGATAAAATAGGTGTGTCTAAAGAAGCCTATTGCCTTAAATGCCCAGGTGGACATTCGTGGGGCGATTCCGGTATTCTTTGCACTCCGCTTGATTTACTTAAGGTTGCAAGGTTTGTTATGAATGAGGGGAAATGGAACGGTGAGCAAATATTAAATGCCGAATACATAAAGAAAGCTACAAGTAAGCAAATTGATAACAATCCATTTGGGCATAATGATTGTCAGACACAAGGGTATGGATATCAAATCTGGAGAACATATAATAATTCATACTTCTTTAACGGAATGGGCTGTCAGTTTGCAGTTTGTGTGCCGGATAAGGACATGATTATGATTTATAACGGTGATAATCAGGGAAACAATTTGGCGAAGGAAATCATTATTGGCGGATTCTTTGACCTGATTGTAAATTCTGCCGGGAATACTGCAATTACAAATAATGATGATAATTGCCTTAAAAACTATTGCGACAGTCTGGAGCTTGCGTCTGCACAGGGAGAAAAACATTCTGAATTTGCAGAAGAGATAAACGGTGCAGTCTACGAGCTTGAAAAAAATGCAATGGGAATTGAAAAAATAAGGCTTGAATTTGAAGGTGAAACAGGTAAGCTCCATTATACAAATGTACAAGGTGAAAAAGAAATATCGTTTGGAATGTGCAAAAATGAATATGCACTGTTCCCTGAGGAAGGCTATTCCGACAATATCGGAGGAGAATTTGTACCCGGAAATTTCTATAGATGTGCAGCCTCTGCTGCATGGGTTGGGCCGCAAAAGCTGTTTATTAAGGTACAGATAATTGATAAGTATTTCGGGAACTTAAATATAACGCTTGGATTTAAAGATAACGACATTACTATTTGTATGAAAAAATTTGCCGAGGATTTTCTAAATGAATATGATGGTTTTGCGTCAGGCACAATCAAAAAACAGATTTGAAAAACGAATAATGTTGAGGGTGTTATCATAATAAAACAGGATGAATGAAAGGGAAATACATATGAAATATCAAATGCCAATAGCTTATGCTATGAGCATATTCAAATCGCTAATATACGCATTCGCACTTTTGATTATAGGGAATTTATTAGATGACATCAGCATTTTTGATGTGTTAGCGCTAAGGTTTTTACTCAGTGCCGCAGGGGTGGTTTTCCTTAGAGTGATTGGCGTTATAAAAATTAATCTTAAAGGGAAAAACATAACATCTCTATTAATAGTTGCTATACTTCAGCCCATCATTTATTTTATATTTGAAGCACTGGGAATAAAGAATACAACAACAGTAACAGCAGGGCTGATATTTTCTCTGATTCCGCTGGTGACGGTAGTTTCCGAAAAGATTATCCTAAAGGAAAGTGCAAACGGAAAGCAAAAGTTATTTATGTGCCTTGTTATTATAGGGGCAATGATATGCACTGTTATGTCATCAACCGGCTCGAACGGCAAAAGTGAACTGATTGGTATTATATTTATACTTATCGCTTTGATAAGCGATGGCTTGCATATGACATACTCAAGAAAAGCTTCCCCTGTTTTCAGCTCATTTGAAATAACATACATAATGGCTATCACAGGTGCAGTTGTGTTTAATATAATTAACATTATTATTCATTTGCGAAGCAACACAATTACAAGTTTTGTTTAGGAACTGTACACGATATAAGATTACACGATACAAAAATCTTAAAATATGTAGAAGGTATGAGGGTTTTTCAATCGTGTAATAAAAACTAAATTCTAAATCTAGGAAAATATCTATAAAATGACAAATGTTATGTAAAAATATATATCCCTATTGGTTATGACCTCTTAAATGATGTACAATAAAATGACAGGCAGATGACGCCTGTCATTTTATATTTTTGGAGGTTTCATTATGGAAAACGAAAAACGGTTCCGTGTCGGGCGGGCAAAAATTGTATCGGAAGGAGGTGAAGTGATCGAGAGGTATTTTATCTTGAAGAATCATATTCCGGACTATCGCGCAAATGAATGGATTGATTTAAAAAGTATGGTAAAGCTGTCTACTGGCAGAGAATATGCATATAAACTGGCGGCATTTTTCAACTTTTTGGATTTCAGAAAAAAGGATATTCCTGACGCCGAAGTAACGGATGTGCTTGCGTTTATCATATACGCGGTTTACGGGAGCGGGGATTTTAAAGTGTATTTCTTAAAGGGGAAAATTTCCTTTTCCACGCTGAATAAATATCTGATTGTCATTACGGGATATTACAGATGGCTTGACAAGTGTACGAAAATCAGGATGCAGTTTGAGAAACACAAGCGGCACGTTAATAAACATGCCTTTTTGTACGGGCAGATATGGGAGTATGATTACGAAGATATTATTGGCAGCCATATACGGAATCTGAAGGGCAGCCGGCGTCACATCAAGTGGTATACGGAAGAAGAAAAGGCGCGGTTATGTGCCGAATTTTCCACTCTCCGTGACAAGGCGGTGTTTTTTCTTACCTTAGAGGGGCTTCGTATTGATGAGGCTCTAAGCGTCCGGCTTGACGGGTATGACGGCGAAACTGTTACGCCAAGCCGTTCAAAAGGCAAAGAAGATGGCGGGGCGGAGATCAGAACGATCATGCTGCCCGTGCAGACCCGTGAGATGCTGGAACAATATATTTTTACGGAACGGGCATATGCTGAAAGTGGAAGCGGCGTAATCTCAGAGGTTATGTTTATCAACCTGAAAAGAGGCGGGAATCAGGGGAAACCTTTAAAATACCGTTCTTTCTGGGAAATCATGAAACGATGTGCAAAGCGGTGCGGCATGGATCCGGAAAAAATCAGAACGCACAGCGGCAGAAGTACGAAAGTAATGGAATATTTAGAGGAGCAGTCTCTTCATCCGGAAAAAAACATCACGGATTTTATGGTTATGCAGCAGTTTGGATGGAGCAGTCTTGAACCGCTGAAGTTTTATCGTAATTTCAACAATCGAACAATTGCCAAGGCGGCATATGATAAACTTCACAAGGAGGATGGTTCCCGTGGCTGACACAAAGCGTATGGATGATATAGAAAAAGTAAAGGCTGTTCTAAAGAGCGGAGAGCCGCTCGGCATACTGACCGGAAGTATCCCGCACACAAAGTTGTTTCGCTATTGTGCGGAAGAATTTAAGAGTGAAACGTATGAGTACTTGCAAATAAAGGCAAGGGAAATCACTTGTAACCGGGAAATCATTACAGTAACTGGACTTATGAGAAAAATTTTATATAAATTTACTAATAAATCATATATGGATGGTATACTGAAAGTGATTCTGAAAGATGTGGTGTCAAAAGAATACATTTATCAGAAAACAGAGTTAATCCGTGGGAATGAAAAACAACTTGATATCAAAAATGATATATGGACAATGTATTATCTGGATGGTGAGAACTTGAGAAGTTACAAATATGATTTTAGCCTGATTAATCCGACGAATTTTAGACTGGAGCTTAAATATTACTACAAACATGCATTAAGGTCGCGCCGTGCGGTGGGCATGATTGCATTAATATCCAGTGTGATTAACCGGCTGGCAAAAGAGGATATGGCTATGTGTAGTTTTGCTGATATCACGGAGGAGGGCGCCGCATTCATCTGTTCATATTTGGAAAACGAATATATTTCAAGATGTAAACATCACATATCACCGAAAACGATGCAGATAGCAATGCATCTTTTAAAGGCGGTTGTTGCCTATCTGATGGGTATTGACCGAGACAAAAAGCTAAAGACACCTGTCCCTGAGAGAAATCATTTTGCAAAGTATATATTCAGAAATCTGGCAAATATGCAAAAGACGACGCAGCCCATGCCGGAAATTGTCGCTCAAGGGATTTTAGAACATATTCATCAATTGAGTGACAGGAACAGGATTATGATAAAACTGTTTATGAATTCAGGGCTGAGGGCAAAGGAAGCCACGCTCATTAAAACAGATTGTGTCGGCACAGAGCTTGAAAACGGCTGTGTTGAATTAAAATATACGCCATATAAGATGATATCTCAGAGAAGAAAAATCAGTCTGGCGGATGAGAGCACAGTTTTAATATCAAAGGATATGGCGGATGAGTTGTCAAAATATATACGTGCGACGCAGAGCGAGCGGGGTGATTCGGAATATGTATTTGTGAACAGGCGTTATGATATCAAAACAGGCACACCGAATTCGTTGTCGATTTATGAAACGGTAAACGGCCTGATCGCAAAATACAATATCTGTGATGAACAAGGAAACTTGTGGAAATTCTGCAGCCGTCAATTCAGAAAAACAGTAGCCGTAATCATGATTGAAAACGGCGCGTCCGTATCTGAAGTGGCATATATGCTGGGGCATTTCGGCTTAGAAACCGCAAAACGATATTATGACGATGTACGGAAAATGAAGCTGGCACAGATGAATTCGGAATTTTTTAAGGCGAAATTCGATATACACATTGGAAAGGATAAATTGGATGAATTTACGGAAGAACAGAGAAAATGTCTTTATCTTGATTTGTGTCTGCGAAAGAGAAACGTAGAACTGGGATATTGCCTGAAACCCTTCGACACACACGGCTGCACGGAAAGAAAACGGCTGAACAGCTGCGTTGGCTGCCGCAATCTTTGTACGGGCGGGGAATACCTCGAATACTGGATGCTGCTGAGAGATGAGCAGCAGGACGTAGTAGATCAGCTGATTCAATACTATTCCGCCCGCAGCATTGCGGATTATGAAACTTTCAAGGAATTCAGACAGGAAAAATTAATGCTTGAAAGCTATAAGGATGTAGTGGAGCGTATTGGAAAAGGGGGCGTTTCCAATGAGAGCTGACGTGGCTGTGGCAGAGGTATATGATCAGGATCGTACCGAAAAATACAGAAATTACTTATTCAGCATTTCAAGCAGGTCTGTATTTGAAGACGACCTCTGGAAATGCGACAAACTGAGACGGAATCCTTCGCAAAGAAACGATGAGGTGGAAATCAAATTCAACTTTGTGCCGGAGGAATACAAAGAAAAGATTAAATACTTTACTGTGATCAGCCTGATGTCCCGCCAGATGGTTTCCACCGTAAAAACAAAGCTCGGAAATCTGAGGCCGCTGTATGAATATGCATATGAACTGGGACTGAAAAGACTGACAGACTGTTCAAGTTATTCCTTTGCGATAAAATACAAACAATATCTGGATGAAAATTATCCGAGTAAAAGGGCACGCCGCGAGAAATGGCTGGTAGCTGGCGTGTTCTTTCAAATATTTGATGATTGCGTGAAAGAATGTCCATTCTGCAGCACTCCGTACTCATACGGGGGAATATCCCGTACGCGTGAAAAATACATACCGGAGTATGTCCTAAGGTCGACCGACGAGGTTTTTACCGGTGAGGGGATACCGGTTCATGTAAGGTTGGTATATTGGCTTTTGAGGCTGATACCGTCCCGAATAAGCGAGGTGTGCGGCATGGAAATCAACTGCCTGAATATGTTTAATGGATTGTATGTAGTGTTTATTCCGTCGTGGAAGCAGAACGGAGGGTATAAAGCAGCACAGGTGAGGAGTGTATACCTGAAGTATGAGGGCGTTGCCGGATATCTGATTGATCTGATTAAGATGCAGCAGGAACTGTCAAAAAGCTGTCAGCGGTACCTGCCTGATGATAGGAAGGGTCTTCTGCTGACATATCATCGGTGCCACGCAAAGATGAAAAACCCACATCATATTTCAATGCGTACAGTAAAAACAGTTTCAAAGGATTTCATCAATAGTGAGTTTAGACGGATATGCCTGGAATGCGGTATAACGGATGAAGATGGAAACCCATATCACTTTTCAACTCACCAGTTCAGGCATACGGGGATTACAGACAGGCTGGAACAGGGATTTACACCGGAACAAATCAGATTGATGACGGCACATCAGGGAGAGTCCATGATCTTGAATTTCTATAACCATATTTATTTAAAAAAGGACTTTCTGTTAAATAGTCAAAAGGTTCAGTTAAATGAAGAATGTCCGGAAAAAATATTGTTTCGGGGAAGGATACTCGGAATGGAGGAAAAACAGGAACAAAGGATTTTAAGTAATATCAGGGCACAGAGAGTGCGGGGCGGCATATGCGGGGATATCACAGGCTGCGGATGTGATATGCTGTCGTGCTGCGGATGCGAACACTTTGTCGCGGACTCGAATCAAAAGACATACTTCGTGGAGCAGGTGAATCAATGGAGGATGAAGTTAGAACGGTTCCGCGCGTTTCCTATGGTTATAGATAATGCCGAAAGGAATATCAAGGCCTATGAGTCGCTGATAGATCGGATACAGCGGCTAACCGGAGGAGGGAATGAATAAAATACCGGAAGGCTTATCGGCACAGCAACAGAAAAAAAGGGAAGAAACAGTCCGGAACGTGCGAAAGGCAATCAATGATATTGTCGCTGAAGGCGCTGAGCTTAACATAAAGCGGGTGTCGGAGTACAGCGGTTTGTCCAGGTCTGTATTCTCCAAACCGCATGTTAAGACGGTTCTGACGGAATATGGTGTCGGAGAAAAGAAAACGGTATGCGATAAAAAGGTTTCTTCGGTAAAAGAGTGCAGCGCACAAAAAGAAGTCAATGAAAAAAACAGTGTGATCAAACGGCTTAGGGAAGAACTGGAACGAAAAACACTGGAATGCGAGCTTCTTCGGGGAAAATTTCATGCGCTGGTGCAAAAGTGCAGAATAAACGGGGTGGAGATTGATGATTGGATGAAATAATATCGACAAAAATGAAAATATAATTTGGTATATTTACGTCTTGATATGCTCCTTGGAACAGAGCTATAATGTGTATGTTGTAAAGGTAAAATACTAATTCTACAGGGGTCGCGAATTGTATCGTGTATGTACACGATACAATTCGCAGGAATTAAGCGGTTTTTATAATCGTGTAATGGAAATTCCTAAATAAAATCTATGCTACTTTCAGCCACTGTATAAAATTGAAAACGTTATGGCTTTTGCATATCTTGGAATTGTGTGTTCAATTGTTGCTATTGGCATGCATAATTACACTTTATCAAAAATTCAGGCATCGACTATTTCATCCCTATCAGGTCTTTATACGGTTTTCGCCATCATGATCGGCGTGATTTTTAATAACGAAGCATTACAATTATATCATATTATAGGTGCGGTTTTGATAATCGCAGGTGGTATTGGCGCTAATTATTACAGGAACGCTGCACATAGAGAACTAATTAGCAATGAGGGTGAATGCTTATAGTCTTTATTTTGCTGTATTATTTTCAGGAGATGATTTTGTTGTGGTGTTATAAGAAACACCTCTTAATTCTAATAGCCGAATGTGAGAAAGGCAAAAAAAGCTGAAAATCGCATTCGGCTTTTTCTATGCCGAAATGCGAAATTTGTTGAAAAATGTTGCTGGCTATATTTAGGAGATCATCCGCCGTAACCTCATATATGGTTTTTAAACTTACTAAAAAATTATATGAGGAGGAAAAATAAATGACAAAGAAAGAATTATCCCAGCTATATTACCTGAACCGTGAGATAGAGGAACAGCAGAGGCGACTTATGGAGCTTGAAGCGGTGGCTACATCATGTGGTGCGACAATTACTGGAATGCCAAAAGCTTATGGTGTTTCGTACAAGCTTGCTAAATATGCGGTGGAGATAGCTGATCTAAAGGCACTGTTGGATATTAATTAACCTAAAAAAGTGTTTTTATACACTGAATAGGCTTAATCGATACATAAACAATATTGAAGACAGCCAGACACGACTCATATTATCCCTGCGGTATATTAACGGACTCAGCTGGCAGCAAATCGCTTTTAGCATTAGTGAAACGGATGAAAGCTATCCGAGGCGCAAGCATAATAAATTTCTAAGAAATAGTGAAAAAGAAAACCTGCCGAAAATGCCGAAAGGAATGTGATGTATCCGGCATGATAAATTGTCCGTAAGCGTCAAACAGCCCACACCTTGACGGTGAGGGCTGTTTGACGCTTACGGTAAACCTGCATAAATACAAGGGGTAGCCCCCAACGAATCTCCACAACTTTTGCATCAGAAGACCGCCGCCCCAATTAACACGCATAATTGCAGACAAAAGGGGGGGGGCTGTTTTTGCCTTGATGTAACATGAAAAAACATAGGAAAATACAGCGATTACGGGGATTTTTAAATCGTTGAAACGGTAAAAAACGGTAAAATGCCGAATGCCAGAATCATTAGGATTTATAAAGGAATTTGAGGATTGGTAAATTTGAATAAGTTTAAGAGAACAGCTGATTTTTAATACAAAAGTCGTTTTTTTATGGCAAAAATGGACGTTTTAGTGGGGGTAAATTAGTGGATTAGGGCTGGTTTATGGCTGTTTTGGACATAAAAATAGTAAATGATGGTAAAAATCAAGGCTAAAATACCAAAATATGTTTGGGTGGAAAGCAGGGAAGATACAGGATGAATTATATCAATATGCTTCTGGAAAACACAACAATTGTGTAAGCTGGATGCGTGGATTCAAATTATTTGTTTATGTAATGGATTTTTTGTAAACGATTATATAAATAAATAATTTGAATTTTGGAAAAATTTATGATAAAATATAAAATAAAAGAGTAACGATCGAAAAGCAAGGGAGATGAATCAGTATGAATGTCGATGATCAAATAAAGCTTATGATGGACGCCGAAAAGGATATTCAGGCGATGTACTGCCAGAACTGTCACAAGCCGCTGAAACATTTTCCCGGACGGAAGCAAAAGAAATTCTGCTGTGACAAATGCCGGATGGCATGGTGGTACAAAAAGCGCCGGGGCGATTTTGATGTTGCTGAAAAACTGGCGCGCGGTATGACGGACAGGCAGAAGGATTATATAAATACGCGCAGGAATCTTGGCGGCGGGTATCAGAGTATTGCCAACGAACTGGGGCTGAAAAAACATCAGGTAAGGGATTACTGCCGTTATCATGGGCTGACTGGCAACGGTGTGTCCAGCTAACACTAACACATACAGTAGGTGGGAATCCTATCCGGTAAGGTTTAGCCAACCGCCGGTACTCAGCCTTGGAGCCGAAGTGGTGACATTAGGTTTAAGCGTAGGCAGAGGAGCAATCGAGCCGCAACCCTCAAAAAGGGTTAAGCAATACAGCCCCGTTAGTCAGTTAAATGCAGAAGCCGATGTTTTCGTTGCAACAGCAGGCAATAATGATATTAGCGTAAACGGCGAGTTAATATCATTTCTGTCGGGGTCGGAGAGCGTGGCGAGATTGACATTAGTATGATTAGTGGACTGGAGAGGTCTTGTATACTCTGAAATAATCAGTAATCTGTACGCAAGAATGAAATAAGTTAAGGTGCAGAAACGGTATACAAGAAGTCGGATTAGCTCATAGTACCTGAATATAACAGGGAAGGGGCTAACGTAAGAGTAGCCTTTAAAATTTAACATTATCACACAAGAGGTGACTAAATAATGGCAAACGAATATTTAAAGATAGCCGAGCAAGTAGGAAAACATAAGAAAGTGCAGAATCTGATGTGTAGGATAAACAAGGAAACCTTATACCAAAAGCACAAAAAGCAAATAGCGGATAGAGCCGCAGGATCAGACGGCATAACAAAGCGTGAATACAATCAAAACATAGGCGAAAACCTTGATGGATTAGTGGCAAGAATGAAAACATTCTCATATAAGCCACAACCGGCAAAGCGTACATATATCCCAAAAGCTGGAAGTGATAAGCTCCGCCCATTGGGGATTCCGGCTTATGAAGATAGGGTAGTGCAAGGAGTTATGGCTGATATTCTAACGGTAATTTATGAGCCGAAATTTCTTAATATGTCATACGGATTCAGACCCAAACGCAGCTGTCACGAGGCAATCCTCGACCTTGACAATAAAATAATGCGTGAACCTGTGAATTATATTGTAGATGCTGATATAAAAAGATTTTTCGAAAATGTGAATCACGAATGGTTAATAAAGTTCTTGGAGAATGACATAGATGACAGTCGGTTTATACGCTACATCAAACGATTTTTGCGTAGTGGTGTAATGGAACAAGGCAAATATCTGCAAAGCGATAAAGGCACACCACAGGGTGGGTTAGTATCGCCGATACTTGCAAATGTTTATTTACATTATGTACTTGATTTGTGGTTTGAAAAGGTAGTGAAAAAGCAGTGCTGTTATGCGAGTATAGTGCGGTTCGCAGACGATTTTGTATGCTGCTTCAGGTATGAAAATGAAGCAAAATTATTTTTGGAAATGTTAAAGGAACGTTTGGCAAAATTCGGTTTGGAATTAGCCGAGGATAAGACAAAAATAATACCATTTGGAAGATCTCAAAGACAACATAAATGCACATTTGACTTTTTAGGCTTTACTCACATTAACGGAACAACGAAAAAGGGAGCTTTTAAATTGGTACACGTTACAGCGAGCAAGAAGCTTAAATCTAAAATGCAGGCAGTAAAAGACTGGCTAAAAGAGCATATGCATGAAAAGCCGAGTGATATAATCAGGAAAATGAACGTGAAATTAGTCGGTCACTACAGGTATTACGGAATATCGGACAATCACACACGTATGCGAAAATTCCAAAATTATTGCCGCAGTCAGTTGTATATGGTTTTAAATAGGCGAAGTCAAAAGAATTTAACGTGGGAAACTTTTTGTAATATCTTAAAATACAATCCTATAGCGGAACCTAAAATTTATGTTTCTACTTGGCAAGGTAAATGACTCTTATGAAGAGCCGTATGCGGGAAAACCGCACGTACGGTTCTGTGAGGGGGAGCAGTAATATAGTTTATTCTGTGTTGCGGAAGCTCTCTACTCGACCCTCGAAAGATATGCTGCTTACAATCTGGCAAAATCGGCACAAGGCGGTATCTTGCGCAAATTACTGCTGGTTCTGCGGGGTGAAGATTAAGCCGACCCGCAAATTCTGCTGTGATAAATGCAGGTATGATTATCATAACCAGAGACGCAGCACAAGAAAAGCTCAGGAACAGAAGGCGGATTGGTAAGACGGTTATTACGGGGAGTAAATGGGGATAGGATATGAGGTTTGGCATGTTTGCCTGTTGCATGAATAGGCATTAAAATAAATTAGAATTAAAGATGTCCTGAAATGTCCTTGAATGTCCTATGCAAAGTGTGATGTCATTATAATTATAGAAGTAAAAAAATCCACACATAGGTTTTTACTTGAACTGCGGTACTTATCAGGAAATGATTGATCGATAATTGCTGATGAATGGGGGTATGATCTAAAAAAATTTTAAAACAGGACACTAAAAAACATTGCATGACACTGGCAAAGTATGATATTATTATAATAAGAGAAGTTGGATAAACAGGCAAAAGCTCCGGCACAAATATCGCTGGGGCTTTTGCTTTGCCCATTTTTGTATGATCAAATTCCCTGAAACGGCGGATGAAAATTGGTATTTCACACGCGGGGATTTTATTGATTTTAAGAGAATCGTATAGAATTAAAAGTTGTTCGTTTTGTTCGGTTGGGATGTGGTAAAATGATATTGTAGAAAGCATGATGGAAAAAGCGTAATTACATTATCGATTCGGTACGTAAACGGCTTATCCAAGAAGAAAATTTAATAAATTTTAAAAAAAATTTAAAAATGACGAAAATGACGGAAGTAATCTGTTATAATAGTATCCAAGGAAATAAAAGCATAATGAATCAGGATGTGCAGGGATATGGGCTTTGCGTGACCAGGTTATGTAAATAACCTGAAAGTTCCATATTCAGGCAGTGCAAACTAACCGCTTCCGAAGATAGTCGGACTTTGCGTGGTGAGAGCCGCAAAGGTTGACTGGATTCGGTATTTTGAACCATTATAGAGAGTGACGAGAGAGTCAAAACAACTGGAACGGCTGAGACTGTTCAAGACCAGCGGTGAAATGTCAATAGGGTAAATGCAAATATTTTTATAGAAAAGCATGATTTTTACCGCAAAAATGCACAAAAAGAGTACGTCCTACTAAAACCCAGCTTTGATTACCAA
>Ga0209373_10000167_pt1 | contig 139950 bp, 90 predicted proteins | sample Higcelweek5metaG_FD_187173 | JGI IMG/M metagenome (GOLD analysis project Ga0209373, IMG submission 187173) | Freshwater pond sediment microbial communities from the University of Edinburgh, under environmental carbon perturbations - High... | ecosystem: Environmental > Aquatic > Freshwater >... | reverse complement strand
AATACAACACCTGCGGACAGTGTCTTGCAGGTAATTAAGGGGGATTGAGCTAAATGAAAGAAATAATAAATACAATAAGGTACACAGGTGCAGCTATCGGCTCGATGGCTGTATATTTTTTGGGCGGTTGGGATTTGCTATTACAAATTCTTATTACCCTTACCATTCTGGACTTCATAACAGGAGTGTTGTCGGCAGCGTATAACAAAAAGTTGTCATCTGACATTGGATACAAAGGCATTGTGCGTAAAATCGGTATCTACATAATTGTGGCTGTTGCGTGTCTGCTCGATAGGCTAATGAATACAAATCTCGTACTTCGAGGGGCCACTATCGGCTTTTATATCGTAATTGAAGCAACAAGCGTGTTGGAAAACTGGGCGTTGATGGAATTGCCATTGCCAAGGGTTATACGGGAGGCATTACAACAGTTAAAAGAAAAACAGGAGGATAAAAATGATGAACATTGAGAAAAAGATTATATCAAAGAATTATTCGAAGGGTGTAACAATAAAGGCTGAATACATAGTATTGCACGAAACTGATAACAAAAAAGTTGGTGCAAACTCTGATGCACATTATACATATTGGAACACCAATGACAATGCAAAAGCCAGTGCCCATTTCGTGGTTGATGATAGAAAAATCGTTCAATTATTGCCGCTTGATGCAAGGGCATGGCATGTTGGAGATAACAAAGGGCACTCTGATATTACAAACAGCAATTCAATAGGGATTGAAATTTGTGTCAACAGTGATGGCAATTATACTGTTGCCCGCCAAAATGCAATTGAGCTGGTACGCCATTTGCTTAAGGTTACAGGACTTTCCGCTGACTGTGTGAAAACCCATAACGATGCCAGCGGTAAATGGTGCCCATCCATTATGCTTACAAAAAATCTATGGGAGGATTTCAAGGCTCAAATAAGGAAAAGTGATGAAATAACAACTCCGAACGATATAGCCTGGGAGTTAGGACATAGAGGCATTGTTACAGATACTGCAGGGTTCAAGCAAGAAATGGAGCAAAACCCTGATGGCAGGCTGTATTGGCTTGCAAGAAAATCTCTGAAATATATGCAAGATAAGAATATATAGCAGGTGCCTGTAGGAGATTTTCTCCTACAGGCATTATTTTTTTGCTGTAATCGTTAAGTTTTTTGTTTTCCCTGCTGTAAAGGTAGGAGGTGCTTTATGAATATAACTCAAAAGAACAAAATACAAGATTTGCGTAGCAAAGGTGAAACTTATGCCACAATTGCTTTAGAGATAGGTGTTTCTGAAAATACCGTCAAATCTTATTGCCGTAGAAACAATATCGGAACAATAGAAGAAAACATTTACACTTGCCCTGAGTGTAGACAGCCTCTTACTCATCTGCCTCACAAACGCAAAAAACGGTTTTGCTCCGACAAGTGCCGTATGGCTTGGTGGGTTAAGCATAATGATAGGCTCAATAAAAAAGCAGTTTACAAATTCACCTGTCAAGCTTGTGGTAAAGAATGTACTGCTTACGGCAATTCAAAAAGAAAATACTGCACCCGTGCTTGTTACGGTGCTTCAAGGAGTGTTTCTGATGAATAAAGAAGAGGCAATCTTTAATTACAAAACATCTATGTCGGTTTTCAAAAAATGGCACGGTGACGGGTTAATATCTGACGAGGAGCTGCTGAAAATTGATACAATTATAGCCGAAAAGTATGGTGTATCTTTGTCGAGTATATACCGTGAAAATGACTTGCTATCTGTTAAAAGTAGAGCTAACATACCATAGGGAGGAGTTTGTCTATGGAAAGAAAAATTACTATAACACCTGTTGCTACAGCAATTCCTAAGAAAATTAGAGTTGCAGCTTATGCAAGAGTTTCACTTGGAACAGAGCAAATGCTTCATTCGCTTGCTGCTCAAGTTAGCTATTACAGCAATTACATTCAGAGCAATTCCGAATGGCAATATGCAGGGGTTTATGCCGATGCTAATGAAACAGGCACAAAAGAAAACCGTCCTGAGTTTATACGGCTAATTGAAGATTGCCGTGCCGGACTGATTGATAAAGTCATAACCAAATCAATCAGTCGCTTTGGACGAAATACTGTCGCACTGCTTGAAACGGTACGTGAACTGAAAGACCTCGGCATTGGGGTTTGGTTCGAAGAACAAAACATTGATACATTAACAAATGACGGTGAATTAATGTTGGCGATTATCGCAGGATTTGCTCAAGAGGAAAGCCGCTCAGTATCAGAAAATATCAAGTGGCGAAAAAGAAACGATATGAAAAGTGGTAAAGCAAAGCCAAGCAAAGTTTATGGTTATACTGCCCATAATGACACACTTATCATTGAGCCACAGCAGGCCGAAGTCGTGAAAATGATATTTGATTATTTTCTTGAAGGTTTAGGGCAAACAACAATAGCAAACAAGCTGAATGAGCAAGGGATAAAAAGCCCTACTGGCTGCAAATGGCTATCCAGCACTGTTCGGCGCATTTTAACAAATCCAAAAATGTGTGGAAACTTAATATTTCAGAGTAGTTTTATAGCAGACCATATTTCAAAGAAGCAAAAAAGGAATAAGGGTGAGTTGCCTATGTACCAGCTTGAAAACACACACGAGCCAATTATCAGCGTAGAGGTTTTCAATGCAGTACAAGCTGAATTAAAACGTCGCAATAATTTTGGAAGCTTATACGAAAGCGAAGGTTCGGTATTTAGAAAGAAAATTGAATGCGCCAATTGTGGCAGGAAGTTTTGCCACACCTCTAACGGCAAGGGGGAATCAAAACATCGTGCTTGGATTTGCGGAGGTCGAGATAAGCGAATTGGTATAAACTGTTCTGCTTTAAGTATACCTGAACCCACGCTTATGAAAGTTACTGCCGAAGTGCTTGGACTTGATGAATTTGACGGTACTATTTTTACAGAGCAGATTGAAAAAATAATTGCTCACGACAACCGAGAACTTACTTTTGTCTTTAATGACGGCTCAGCGGTTAAAATGCACTGGCAAAAGCGAAAGCCGGTACCTTATAGTATTATTGGCTCTGACAAAAGAGTAGGGCGCAATATTTGCTACAGCATTATAGGCAAGGGCAACGGCAAACGCAAAAAGAAGGAGGTATGTGAAGGTGGCAAGGACTAAACCAGAAGTAACGGTTATCCCTGCAAAAAAGCCTGCACTTTCTGCGGGGATTCTTGAACCAAGCAAAAAACGCAGAGTTGCTGCCTACGCTCGTGTAAGCACCGATAGCGAAGAGCAACTCAATTCATATGAAGCACAAGTCAGTTTCTATACGGATTATATTCATTCTCGACTTGATTGGATATTCACAAGGGTGTATACGGACGAGGGCATATCGGCCCTTAATACTAAACGCCGTGACGGTTTTAATCAAATGGTAGCCGATGCGCTTGAGGGTAAACTGGATTTGATTATAACAAAAAGTGTATCGAGGTTCGCCCGCAATACGGTTGACAGTCTTACAACAATACGCACTCTAAGAGAAGCTGGGGTTGAGGTCTATTTTGAAAAGGAGTCCATTTGGACGTTTGACGGAAAAGGTGAACTGCTTATTACAATTATGGCTTCCCTTGCTCAAGAGGAAAGTCGCTCTATTTCAGAAAATGTTACATGGGGTAAGCGAAAGTCAATGGCTGACGGAAATATAAGCTTGCCATGGTCATGTTTTCTTGGCTACAAAAAAGGTGAGGACGGTTTACCCGAGGTAGTGCCGGAAGAAGCCGAGATTGTTAGACTTATCTTCCGACTGTTTATGCAAGGAAAAAGTTACACCGCCATTGCAAAACACCTCACTGCTGAAGGTATACCTACTGCAACGGGAAAGGAAGGTTGGTCACTTTCAGCAGTAAGAAATATTTTAACAAATGAAACCCACAAAGGTGCAAAACGGCTTCAAAAGACTTTTGTTACAAATTATCTTACCAAATCCAAAAAAGCCAACGAAGGTGAACTGCCAAGCTATTATATAGCAGAAAGCCACGAGGCTATTATTCCACCCGATGAATGGGATGCCGTGCAAGCTGAAATTCAAAGGCGAAAACAACTGGGCAGTAAATTTTCAAGCAAATCACCATTTTCTTCAAAAGTTATATGCGGAGATTGTGGAGCATTTTTCGGCTCAAAGGTTTGGCAGAGCAACACAAAGTATCGTCAAAATATTTGGAGGTGCAACGACCGCTACAATAAAAGAGGTAAAAGGGATTGCAAGACCTCCCACGTTAGGGAAGATTATATCAAAATTGGGTTTGTCACTGCATTTAACAAACTGATGTCCTGCCGTGATGAGTTGGTTGCAGATTGTAAAATGGTTCAGAAAATGTTATGTGATACAACTGATATTGAAAAAGAGATGCTGGAACTCGAGCGTGAAATTGAAGTGACCGAGGGTTTGGTTCTGAAGGCAATTGAGGAAAACTCACGCAATGTTATTGACCAATCGGAATGGGTGGAGCGAAACGGTGTCTACATAAATCGACACGCAGAAGCAACCAAGCAACTTGAGGCACTTGATAAGAAAAAATCTGAAATGCTAACTCGAAGTAAGGTTATAGGTATTTTTATAAAAAACATTGAAAATCAACAAGTCATTACAGAATGGACTGAGGAACTTTGGGCGGATACTGTTGAAAGCGTAACGGTTGGCATTGATGGCAAATTTACCTTTAAGTTTAGAAACGGCAGTGAGATTATTATATAAGCCATAGTTGGTTTTCGAATATAACCTTGCACGGTCTTGGCTGAATGATGATTATCTGCTTGTTTATAATAGTAAAACACCCTTAGGCTTGCACAAAGGTCTAAGGGTGCTGTTTCTTTATTAGTGATAAATCGTAATATTTCTATTATCAATTTCAATTAATCCTTCATCCTTCATTCGCTTTAATTCACGAAAGAGCGATGGTCTTTGAACACCAAAATGGTCGGCAAGCTGTTTTTTTGAAACAGGTAAAATAATAGTTTTAGATTTCTGTACTGCAGATAGTGCTATAAAATAATCCATCAAATTTTCTCTTAAAGATTTCTGAGTATACATTACTATTTTTTTATTCATTCCTTGGGAGTTTAATGATAATGATTTCACAAATGACATAACGAAACTATAATCTTTTAGTAATTCTATAACTGCTGTTTTTGAAACATGGAAAAGGGTACAATCAGCTGTGCAATAAATATTCATAGGATATTTATTTTGTTCACCAAATAGGAGATTTGCGCCAATAATACTATCTTTATTGAATTCAAATACAATTGTTTCAGAACCGTTTGATGTTAAAGAATAAGCTATTAATTTCCCCGTGATAACAATATCAATACCATAACAATCGGTGTACTGTTCATGTACTGTTCTGCCTTTATCATACGAATGCTTAACAATTTGCTTACTCATAACTAAACCTTTTATTAATTTTACATCTATATCCTTTAATAGAGGTAGTTTTTTTAGTTCTTTATCCATTATTTCACCTTTTTATCTTTATTATATCAAAAAGAAACCCATGTGTCTATTTGATTGTGAAATATAATGTTATTATTATAATATCGAATAAAAAAGGAGGCACCTTAATATGATTGAAAAAGTATTTAAGTTATCTAAGGAAAATGAAAAATCGGTGGAAAAGGTTGTTTTTGATGAAAACATACATTATCTGCACATGATTTTCAATAAGGGGGAAGGATTGCCAGAGCATCTCTCCAACTCTAATGTTTATATGACGGTTGTAAGAGGAATTCTTTCTATCGGTCTTAATGATCAGGGAATTCATGAATATTCAAACAATACCTTATTAAAGATTCCTATTAATACAAAAATGAATGTAAAGAACCTTCACGATGATACTTTAGAATTAATTGTTGTGAAATCCCCAGCACCAAAGGTGTAATAAGATAGGAGGAGTTTAGATGGATATTTTTACAATCGCTATATGGAGTGGGACTCTAATTTTTCTCGGAGTTTCCTTTGCTAAAAATAAGCATAAGACTAAACAAGCACTTAAAATGGCATTTAATATGGGAAAAGGAATGGCTATAAGTATACTTTCAATAATCTTTGCGATAGGGTTGATTCTAACATTGTTGCCACCTGCTGACATTGCAATCTTTGTGGGAAAACAATCGGTCCTCCTTGCAACATTAGCTTCTGCCTTGTTGGGAACAATTACTTTAGTTCCTGCTTTCATTGCTTTTCCATTGGTAGGAACATTAGTGGATGCAGGTGTCGGGACAATTCCATCTGTGGCATTTTTAACAACTTTAACAATGGTTGGTATCGTAACCTTTCCACTTGAGAACAAGGAATTCGGTGTTAAGTTTACAGCAGTTCGTAATGGTCTTAGCTTTCTATTCGCGATAATTATTGCACTTGTGATGGGGGTGATTATATGATGGTTCTAAAGAAGATAAAGGAGAACTTGTTTTTTGTTATAGTTGTTTTGGCATATGCAATTATGGCCTTAATAAATCCATCAATGGGAGTGGAATCGGTTAAAAACAGTGCCTACTATATTAAAGAAATGCTTATCATTATGCCAGTCATATTTATGCTTACCGCACTATTAGATATGTGGGTTCCAAGAGAAAGGATTACGGAACTACTTGGAAAGGATGCAAAAGCAAAGGGCATGTTCCTTGCCTTTGTAATTGGTAGTATTTCAGCAGGTCCAATATATGCAGCATTCCCGATGTGTATTATGCTTCACAAAAAGGGGGCTTCTATTAGAAATATAATTATAATTTTAAGTTCTTGGGCAGTAATTAAGGTTCCAATGCTTTTAAATGAAGCAAAATTTTTAGGTCCTAAGTTTATGATAATTCGTTGGATATTAACTGTTGTGGCAATTATAATCTTTTCATGGATTGCCGATAAGATGATAAAGGATGAGGATTTGCCAAAGGAAGAAACATCACAAGCGGGAGTAACAATTAATAAGGGGGCTTGCATGGGATGTGCTTTGTGTGTTAAAAATTATCCGGAACTTTTTGAAATGAAGGGCAAAAAAGCAGTTGTTAAAACATATGATGAAACTACAATTGATAAAGAAAAGCTCCAAGTTGCAATTAAAGCTTGCCCTGTTAAAGCAATAAAGTATGTTGAAGAATAATAGTGAGATTATTATATGAAGAAAAACGGCTTGTACCAAGGGTATGAGCCGTTTTTTCTATGCCCAAAATAGTAATCGTTAAATTTTGCACCGAAAACGACTATCTTTTAACGATTACCCCCTAAAATGCACCGCTCCAAATTGGTAGCGGTGCATTTTATTACTATACAGCACCATTTCCAAAAGACCTTCACTGATGATAATTTTGCAAGGCATATAAATTATGGCGACGAACAGCAGTATTTAATAGAGGATAACCACCAAGCAATTATTTCACGAGTAGACTTTGAAAATGTAGCGGTTTTGATGAGGCAACGTGGTATGGAAAAAGGAAATAATGGTGCGGATATAAAATACCAAAATCGTTATACTTTCACTGGCAAAATAATTTGTGGTGAATGTGGCGGTAAGTTTAAACGCAAGATTTGCACTAAGAATAAGTATATCGCTTGGGGATGTACCACTCATATTAACACCAATAGCAAGGATTGTAAGATGTTAGCAATAAAGGAACAGAGCATAAAACCAGCATTTGTAAATATGATGAATAGGATTTATGCGGATAAAATATTACAGCCATATATTAAAGACCTAAAACTTCTTGATGGCAGGTACACAGAAATAGCGAACATAGAAAAACAATTACAATCTATATTAGAGCAGGTCAAGGTGCTAACAGGATTTATGTCCAACGGTTACCTTGATACTGCTCTTTTTAATGTAAAGAATAATGCACTACAAGCTGAAATGGCACAGCTAAAGGAACGCAAGGCAAGCATTGATGCAAGCAGTAAATATGATGTGAACAGAGTTGCTGAAGCCGAGAAACTTCTAAAATATCTTGCAAATACTACAGATTATAGCTACAGTGACGATGTTTTTGATAAGTTCGTATCAAGTATTACTGTGTTCTCACCAACTGAAATAGGGTTTAATTTAAAAAATGGATTGTGTTTAAAAGAAGGGATTGTGAGGTAAATGAGAAACATATCGGTTATTCCTGCTGTTAAGAGGAAGGCTAATAATGTAGCAGTTCAAAAAGAAGAAAAGTTAAGGGTTGCGGCATACTGTAGAGTTTCAACGGATAACGAAGAACAACTTACAAGCTATGAGGCACAGGTTGAACATTATACTCAATATATAAACGCTAACCCATCGTGGACACTTGCTGGAATATATGCTGATGAAGCTATAAGTGCCTGTAATACTAAAAAGAGATTGGATTTCAACAGGCTAATTGATGATTGTGAAGCTGGCAAGATAGATTATATTATTACGAAATCAGTATCACGGTTCGCCAGAAATACTATGGACTGCCTAAAATATACAAGGCTTTTAAGGGAAAAGAACATACCTGTATTTTTTGAAAAAGAAAATATAGATTCAACTGATAGTAAAGGTGAATTAATGCTTACCATAATGGCTTCACTTGCTCAAGAGGAAAGCCGTTCCACCTCTGAAAATGTTAAAATTGGTAACCAATACCGTTATCAAAAGGGTGAAATTCAAATAAATCATACTAGGTTTTTAGGCTATACCAAGGACGAAAATAAAAGGCTTGTTATAGACCCAGAGCAGGCAGAGGTTGTAAAGCGAATATATTGTGAATATTTGCAGGGAGCAAGTCTGCTTGATATTTGTAAAAGCTTAATGGCGGACGGGATATTAACTGGTGCAGGCAAACCAAAGTGGCGACCAGAAACTGTTAAGAAAATATTGCAAAACGAGAAGTTTATTGGCGATGCAAGGCTTCAAAAGACCTATACAATAGATTTCCTTTCGAAGAAACGTGTTGTAAATAACGGAATTGTGCCACAATATTATGTAAAAAATAGCCACGAGGCAATAATTCCGCAGGAACTATACTTGCAGGTTCAAGAGGAACTTGTACGGAGAACGTGCTTGTATGATAGCAAAGGTAGTAAGAGGGTATATAGCAGTAAATATGCACTTTCAAGTATTGTATTCTGTGGTGAGTGTGGTGAAATTTATCGTAGGGTTCATTGGAACAATCGTGGCAAAAAGAGTGTAGTTTGGCGTTGCCTATCAAGGCTGGAGGAAATGGGCACAGCTTGTAGTTCTGATACGATACTTGAAGCTGATTTGCAAAATGCTGTAATTAAGGCAATAAATACAGTGATTGCTGACAGAGAAGGATTTATACTAAAGTTAAGTGAAAATATACGGATTGCTTTAGGTGCAGAGTTTGATAAGGATACAGGGGATATTGATGCTAAACTTGATGAACTGCAAAATGAACTGGTGATACTTGCAAGTAGCGGTAGTGACTATGAAAGGGTAGCAAATCAAATCCACGAGCTAAGGGCTGAAAAGCAAAATGCTGTGGAATATAATGCAAGAAGGCAGAGTAAGAGCCAGCGAATAGCTGATATGACAGAGTTCTTGGAGGGTCAGGATTGCTTGGTTTTGGAATATAGCGATAGCTTGACCAGGCAGTTGGTAGAGAAGATAAGTGTTGATGAAGGTAAGATTGTGGTTGAGTTTAAGTCTGGTGTGGTTGTAGAAGTTGAGTAGATGTAAATTATACCGCTGACTTTAGTGGCTGATTTTAAGGTTACTGGGGTTGGCGGTATTTTTTTTGTCTAATTTTTGGGAAATATTGCATGAAAAGTATTGCTACATAGTGAATGTTGTTATATAATGAGTATGAAGATTTTGAATAGTAATAATTGAGCGAAGTAAAGCATGGGAACACATATAATTTGCGAAAGAACGCATTACGGAGATTAAAACTTATTAGGGGGAACTTAAGTGACAAAAAGACTGATTAGTACAATAATTACACTCGTAATGGCATTATCGTTTATCCCTGCATTTCCAGTACAGGCGGCATCAACTATAAGCGTAGGACAATATGTGCAAATGGGTAGCTACTATGGAGAACCGATCTTATGGCGGTGCGTGGACATTGACGAAAATGGTCCACTTATGCTGTCGGATAAGATTATATCTATTAAGCCGTTTGATGCAAAGGGCACACACAAATACATGGATGGCACAACCCAAGCTGATACAAATAATTGGAGAACAGGCTATGGCTCTAACCTATGGGAGACTTCGAATATGAGGAGCTGGCTTAATTCAACAGCAACAGCAGGTAATGTAACCTGGCCAGATGGCTGTCCACCAACAGCAACTAATTTATGGAGTGGTTATAACGCATATGACCAAGAAAAAGGCTTTCTTGCTGATGGCAACTTTACAGCAAGCGAGAGAAATGTAATTAAGTCAGTTACGCAAAAGTCATTACTTAATAGTGTAGATGTGACTAAACTAAAAGTAGGTGGCACTGCTAATCATACTTATAGTGCAACAATTTCTACAGTAGTTCAAAACTATGATACTGCATACTACCATAATGTAACAGACAAAATGTTCTTGTTAGATGTGAAGCAATTAGACAAAGTTTATCAAAAGCGTACCACGCTCGGTACAAACTATTACATAGGTCAACCAACACAAAAAGCAGTTGATAATTATAGTTATAAGGATAGTGGTTTAGGAGTTGGTAAAAATTGGTTTTATTGGCTTCGTTCCCCTTACGCTGATTCCAACTTTCCTAACTATGTCCGCATTGTCAGCGCTGACGGCATTGTCTACATCAACCTTGCGTACAACGACTACGTTAAAGGCGTTCGTCCCGCTTTCTACATAAATCTGTCATCTGTAATCTTTAAATCTGGAAATGGTTCGAGCGGAGCACCGTTTGTGGTAAGTGGGGGAGCCGGCAACTATGTGCCTATAAAAAGCATATCACTTCCAAGTATTACAAATATGAATGTTGGAGACTACATTACATTGTCTCCGACAATTAGTCCGTCAAATGGCTCCATGCAAGGCTTGAAATGGTCGAGCTACAATCCCAATATAGCGGTTGTAAGCAACGGAATTGTTGATGGATTATGTCCCGGATCCACTTTGATAACAGCAACAACAACAGACGGAAGCAACATTTCAGCTTCGTGTGTTGTTACAGTTAATTCAGTAGCAAATTATTCGGATTCTGGAACTGATGCACTTAGAAAATTGGCTTTGTCTAATTTTGTGTATAATAATCTTGATAATTATAGAGGTGTTTTTGTCAAGGATTATCCTATTAATAAATCTGAAAATATGTTTAACGCTAACGGCGAATTTATAAAATGGGACAAATTATATAAACAAACAATATATAATCACAAAATTTTAGCGACTTCGGATGATAGTGCTTTTTCAAGTTATATCGATAATATCTTTCCGCTAACGAATCCTAATAATATGGCTTATAAAGAAATAATAAATACGAGCGGCTTTTATGCGGCAGCATTTAAAGATGAAAATGGTCAGATAATTATCGCCTTTAGAGGAACTAATGAATTTTGGGATGTTTTACAAGATATATATGCGGCAAACAGCAAAGTTCCTACACAATGCATTGTAGGGCGTTTATTCTATGATTATGTTAAAAATATATTTAATACCAATAATATTCAAGTGACTGGGCATTCTCTCGGCGGTGCAGTATCAGACTTTGTGTCAATGGTTGACAATGTTCCGTCAATTAGTTTTAATGGTGCAACAGGATGGATATTTAAAGATACATATATGAATTATTGGAATACAATGAAAGACTTCAAAGGAATTGGTCCTAATGACTGGGGTTTTAAAAGATGCATTAATATTGACTCTCAAAACGTAGGTGATAATGCATTTAATGTTGCAGTAGCGTTAACAAATTTTGAATATACAAATGATTATCTAATGAATGGTAATGGATATGGTTATGACAATTCTTTGGCTTGTTATTCTCATAGTCTTCAAAGTATGTTGCATTATGATAATGGCACAGGTAGATTTAGCATTTCCAACAGTAGTGTTGTTTCTCCTGCAAAAAATCCTTGGAAAATGGATAATTTGTATTTGGGAATTAGTGGAGATGATACATTGACGGTTGAAACAGGCTTCTTAAATCAAAAAGAAGCATCGACATTATATACCGGCAATGGAAACGATACAGTATATGGGGGCAATCGCAATGATACAATATATGCTGTAGGGAGCGGACATAAGGATCTTTATGGAGGCTTAGGAAACGATAAATATGTTTTAGATGCAGACGTGATGGATTCTGAGGTGAACATTTCCGATCCAGGCGGTACAGATGAAATCCTTTTAAAAGGAAATATAGATATTAACACATATAATATACTATCTGATGGTACGCGCTATGTCTTGCATTTGGGCGGGAATAAAGTAATAAAGGTCAATGTAAACAGAGGTGGTTCGTCAAGTATTAGAATATATGATGTTTACGGTCGTTCAAGAGCTTTTGTTTATGGTGGAATAATAATGTACGGCGGCGGTGAAGGTCCTATCGCCAATATTCTGCCGACAAAAGATATAATTGAGGAGCCAACTGATAATTCAATGAAAAACATTCGTTTAGGTGGAGAAGTATCTGTAAGTGTTTATGACACAAATAATCAACTTCTTGGCATCTATAGCAATGATGCAACCAAGGTCGAAATAGCCAATTGGGGATATTTCTATTCATTTAATGATAGCACAGGAAAATACATGAATATTGACATTATAAACGGTAATTATGTGCTTAAGGTAAATAGCACGGGCTCGATAGATTATTCAGTTTATGACCCTGATGCAAGCACAGGCGGAAATGTAGTTTATGAGCAAAAAGGCATAGATTTGAGCGACGGCTCACAGCTTGTAATCAACAGTGATTTTGTAGCTGCAATAAACAAATTTAGCATAAGTAAGGACGGCAATACAACGCCTTTAAATGCAGAGGGTTATGTCAATGCTCAGCAGATTAATTTAGGCTTAGCAGGGGTATCCCTTGTCGCTGGCACATCAGCAACAGTATCTGCAATAATACTCCCGAATAACGCAGTAACAAAATCAGTCAATTGGACTATAATTCAGCCAGAAGGTGCACCGCCCACTGCAGGAGTTGTAACAAATACTGATGGTACTGCAACTGTTACGGGATTACGCACAGGCACCGCTACCTTATGTGCAACAGCAACTGACGAAGGCGGAGTTAATACGCAAATACCAATAACCGTAACGCAGGCAAATGAACCTACCGTTACAGCAACGGCAGACGGCGGTAGCTACTTATCCGATACAATTACATCTGCAAATACTGTTACAGTATCAGCAACACTTCCAAGCGGATTTGATACACTATATATCAGCTCAAAGGGCACCACAATGGCGGCTTCAAGCATAGCCATTATAAATGAGGGCGAAACTGACATTTCTGTATATGCCACAAATAGCATAACAAACGAGAAAACCAAGACGGCTGAATTTATCGTTAAAATTGACAGAACGGCACCGACCTTGAGCGGTGTAACTAATGCACAGACCTATTATATTGACAAGCTGGTTACGGCAGGGGATTTCTTTATAAACAATGTGACAATCAATGGTACCACCGTGTTTACACTAGATGAACTAAGTAGTGGCAAATGGTTTTCACAGGCAGGAAGTTATTCGCTAAATGCGGCAGACCAAAGCGGAAAATCTACAACGGAAGATTTCACAATATTACCTTTGCCAGGAATAAGTACCTTAAAAGCGGAAGATTTGGCTACTGTGCAAAGCATCAGAACAGAATTTGAAGGGCAGAAATATAGCCTGCCAATCGATAGACAAATTTATTTTGAAACAAAGATTTCTGCGCTGGAAAGCAGAATGACCTTGCTGCTCAACGATGGGTTTAACTATGTTATTTCAGATATTTCGTCCTCGGGCAGTCAGCTAACCGTCAAGGTGCTTGGTTTATCAGGTGCTACTGCAAGTCAGGGAATTCTGGTGTTGTTGAATTATGACGGCGAAGAAAAGCCTCTCGGCATTAAAACTCAGCCGTTTGTTAACGGACAGGAGCAGTATGTGTTTAATCTCGATATTTCGAAGGCATATAGAATAAAGGCACTCTTGTGGGAAGCACTGACAAATATTAAGCCAATTTCTTCGGCAAGAACGGTATTTGTTGATAGTGGAGTCGTTGTGACCCCACCGCCCGAGCCGACGGCTACGCCAACTCCAACACCGAATATCAAGCTTATCGTTAATGGGAAACTCCTTACCCCGAACCAACCACCTGTTATAATAGGCACTAAAACTATGGTGCCTTTTCCTGACATAATGGTCGAATTAGGTTATAATTATAATTACGATGCACTCTCTGGATTAGCAACATCTTCAAATGGAGTTGATACAATAACTTTAACTGTAGGTTCAGTTACTGCCTATAAAAATACTCAGAGCATAACGCTTATTACCCCACCGGTTATAATTAATGCGGTTGTAATGGTGCCGATAAAACTTATAAGCGATGCAACCGGTGTTTCAAATAGTTGGAATCCCAGTACAAACACAATTTCATTTTATCAGAAATAAACATTCGACGTTATTTTTATACATAGATAGGTCAATTGCGAAGCCTTTTTATTGTGCCTCTTGGTAAAATAGAAACAGAATCGAGGTGCTAAATTGAGCATAGAGTCGACCTTTTCAGCAAGGTCATAGGGTGGATTTGTAACATTTGCTCCAAGGGAGGTATTCGCCTTTGATAACTTAGTTACTCTGCCTTCTAAAGAAGTCAGCCATAATCTTGAAGTTAAGGCTATACTGTGGAAAGATATTAATAAAGCCAGTCCATATTCATTGCCGTTAAGTATATTTAGGTAATTTGTCAAATAACATATAATAATTTTAGGAGGAATTTGTTTGAAAAAATTTGTATTCAAAAGAAAAATAACACTATGTCTTGTCTTTGCAATGTTATTAACTATGAACATAGCTTTTGCAAGTGAAATGCCAACGGGTGGTGGATCTGGAGGAGGTTCTTCTGTCGTTGTAACTCCAGTGGTGTTAGCACCCACAATAACTTCTTATGGTTTTATGGCAAATAATGAGGTGATAAACACCGTTACAACCGAAAATAAAGTGCGTGGTTATGTAGATGTTGAAAGCAAATTTTTTCTACCAAGTGACAATTTGGGCACTTTGATTTTTGCAAGCTATGTTAACGGGAAACAAATTTCAATGGTTACATCAGCTGTTAAAATTGAGGGCTTAACACTTATAAAAAGAATAGTTACTGATGAGATAGACGTGCCAGCAGAAAGCAACGCGGTATTTAAAGTTTTTATAATGGATAATTTAAATACCATCCGTCCTATAATGGAAATGTACAAATTAGGGCAAGAAAACAGTCAAGTAAATGTTGATGCAACAACTTATTTTGATGATATTGAAACTGTAAAAGCTCTGAATTTAGTAAAGGGTACTAATGATGCAACATTTTTAGCTAATACCTACATAACGAGAGCAGAATTTACTGCTAATTTATTGCGCCTTTTAGGAAAAGCAAAATTGGCTCAATCGATTAATATGTCAGATAAATTTTCAGATGTAAGCAAACTTCATTGGGCTTCAAAATATATCAATTATGCTACATATTTCAAATATATAAATGGTGTAGATGGCAGTAAATTTGCACCGGAAAGCAAAATTACTTACGAACAGGCTGTAAAAGCTTTGGTTTTAGCACTTGGATATACATCATTAGGTGATGATTACATTTTATATATGGATAAAGCATTTGAAATTGGAATTTTGAATGGAATAAATGATGTTTCGAATGACGGATTAGTTAGCTCTGGTGTTCTTGCAAAACTAATGTACAATTGCTTAGATACACCAATTATTATAAATGGTTTTGTGCAAGATGGGTTAAATAATACTATTAGAGAAACCCCAATGAGTAAATATTTAAGCCTTGTTAAATTACAAGTAGCTGTAACCGATTGTTCAATCATGAGTAGTACAAGTACAGAAGAAAATTATGTTAATGTAAATATATTAAATAGCTATTGGTCTAAATATTTTGTAAATACCTATGGCAATTTTAAATTTGCTATAGGTGCGACAAATCTTGCAACTTTAGTTGGTAGAAAAGCGATTGTATATATATCATACAATTCGCAAACTACTGGTACACCTGTTGCAGTTTACTCGAAAAAGGACACTTCGAATATTACTGAGCTTACTGTTTCAAGCAATAATGTAGTGTCCTACGGCAATATGATTTTTGAATATTTGGCGAAACCTACAGATTTGAAAACTACAAAAATAACCATATCTCGTGATTGTAAAATATACTTAAATGGGGGGCCTGTTTATAATTACACTAGTAATACTTTTATAGACTTTTATGGAGAAATTACGTTTGCTAAGATGAACAGTAGTACGGCAGAAGATTACGATACAGCTTATATTACTGATTATACTAATTTCGTAGTGGATAGTGTAAATGTTAACACCAAGAGAGTTATCCCTAAAAATAGTGCGGGAGCAATTTTATTTGACCCAGACGATACATCAGTTCGAGCAACACTTTATGACGAAAATGGCAATAAAATGGCTTGGGAAAATTTGAAGTGTGGTGATGTTCTTTCCTGTCTATATTATAATGGACCTAGAACGGTTATAACAGCAAATGTTGTCAAAAATCAAATATCAGGGAAGATAGTTGGTGTTACAAATAGTAATTACAATGGACCTATGTATGAAATTAATGGGCAAAGCTATACTATAGACTATAAAGGCTTTAATTTTAATTTGATACTTGAGGATGAAGGAGTATTCTACCTTGACAAAATGGGCAGAATTGCTTGGTTTGAACCAAATATACCGCCAAAAAATTATGCATATATTATTAATATAGACGTAGGAACAGGGATAGATCCACGAACTGAAATGAAAGTTTTCACCGACAGAGGTGAAATATTAACATTGAATACTGCATACAAAGTCAAAATGGATGATGTTGCAAGCATACCATCAACAGTTATTACTTCTGATTATCCACTTTATCTTGGGCAAGATGAAACATATAGGTTAACAAGTATTCACGGTACAGATTGCTATAACATATCCACACAATATCCACAAACTATAACAGGTATCAAAAGGCTTGAAAAAGGCCAGCTAATTACTTATGAAAAGAATACAAAAAATGAGATTTCTATATTAGACAGGGCAGCAAGTGTGGGAGCATTGATAAATCTCAAAGGTAGGTTCACGCGATATCAAGGTATGATGGCATCTGCAGATTATAATAAGCAAGCAAAGTCTTTATCTACACCTAACGGTAGAGTTTATCTTACAGATAAAACCAAAATAATGGTAGCACCAATGGGCTCGACAGAAGAAGTGGATTATGAAATATTCCCAATAGATAAAATTGTGGACGAACAGGCTTTCAATAACGTTATGTTTTTCGATGTAGGTGATGATAGAACTGTTAGTTTAGTTTTAGTCAATTCACAGGTAACAATACAGGAACCACCAGTAATAGAGGTTCCAACTGCACCAGAAAAGACTGCACTTCCTGTTACAGGGAAAATAACAGTAGTTACAGATGCAGGAACACCACAGGCGAAATATACAATAAATAATGTAGCATATCAGATAGACACAACACTACTTAGTGTAACTGATTTAAAATATGGTGATGAATATACATTCTATATTAATAAAGACAATAAAATAATATATTATCATACGCCAGTCGTTAAAAAATATGCTTATGTTATGAATCTTGCACCCAAAAGTGCACTTAGCGAAGTGACTGAAATGATGGTTTATACTGATAAAGGAAGTAAAGAAATACTAACAACTGCACCAAAAATTAAGTTAGACGGTGTATCAGATATTTATTCTGGATATATTCTAAGCGATATTCCAAGAACAATTTCTGCTAACGATTCTATGCCACTTATTAACACTCATGGCACAGATTGGTATGTAATAGACGCAACCAATGCAATAACAGGTATTAGAGGTGTAATGCCTCAAACTTTGATTACTTATGAAACCGATTCTAATAATCAAATAATAAGTATTGATAGAGCTAAAACAGTTTTTGGGACACAAATACAAGATAGAGGTAGCTTTAGCAGATTATTAAATATGGGCGGTTTTGCGGAATATAGAAAAGAGGATAAATCTTTATTTAATGGAATGCAACGTGTATACCTTAATGATAACTCAATTGTTATGGTTGTGCCTCCAAATAATGATGATTCTGCAATATTTAATGTGGCAGCTATTGAAGATGGGCAAACATTTGATAATGTCCAATTCTTTGATGTTGACCAAGATAGGTATGCTGACTTTGTTTTAGTAAATAGTTATGTCGCTCTTATGCAAACAGGTGGGTTTGCGGCTATTACTAAGGTAACGCAAAAACAAAATATTGATGGGGATTCAATTTTAGGATTATCCGTTCTAAAAGATGGCACATCACAAACGATGGATACAACACCAGATTTGTATATAAATCCTGTAATTGGTGACGTTGTTCTACCTATTAAAAATATTAATGGCACAATGAAGGATTTAATGATGTTAGCACATGCTGATACACAAAATAATCAGATTATTTCAATGCCGTTTTCAGATTATAAAAATACATATTACTTTGGAAATGTAAGCGAGATTAAAGGAAACAATGTAATGTTAAATAACGGTCAAGATTTTGTGGTTGACAGTGCAACAAATGTTTATGTCTATGACGAACGGTCATTTAGCACGTTAAACAGGGTTTCTCTTGGTGATATAAATGCAGTTGATGTAAGAATTGCAACTCAACAAGATGTGTATTCTGACAATGCTACTTCCCAAGGGCAGACAATATATGATGACAATGCTGCTGGTATAGCAAATATGTCGGTCTTCGCCCATGAATATGATGGCAAAATAGTTGATGTGATGCTTTATATCTTTAATTAATATAAGTGATAACAGAAAATATTATAAAAAGCAAGCGATCAGAATTATGTGTAACTTTGAAATAATTTAGAAAATAATAATTTTAACGTGGGGTATTAAGGGATGTTTTTCCTTGATACCCTGTGTTGTATAAAAAAAGAAATGCATATCACTTCTTTATGTTTTGAATTTTGGGTATAAAAGGTATTAAAGGGCAATATGTGTGCCTTAGGATTTTTTAGAATATTATCTATTCCGTCAACTCACCCTTTAGTGACATCAACCCCGTCAACTCACCCTACCTACACAAGAAATTCACATGACATCAATCTCGTCAACTCACCCTACAACGAAAATTCGCAAGACATCAATCCCGTCATAACGACACACGTTGAGTGTATAATTCTGATGACACATTGTGGTTCAGATGAGAAAAAGTAGAGTTTGACCACAATATGTTGTGGTTTTGGAGTGAAAAATGAGCAAAAATCGGGTTGGAAAAGTACATTTTTTGACCCTGTTTTTGAGGGCGTTTTATAGATGACATGGTGCAAATTTCTATGATGACACAGAATAATGGGTTTGTGATTTGTTAATTACTATTATATTAACGCAACTAAATAAATAGAGAATTGTAGATAAAATTTGAAAGTATGTGATAAAATGAATGAACAACAATTTTTAAAGACAATGATAGAAACTGTAAAATATGATGATTGCGATAAAAAAGATGAATTGCTTGGAATTCTAAGAAATTCAATAATAACATATGATAGTACAAGAAGTTATTCAAGTAAACCAAATCACTACTGGGAGTATATAGATGTGAGAGTGCCAATCCCTATGTTAAAAGTAGCAAAAACACTAAAGGAATCGTTGGAAACAATAGCATCATTAGTACATATGGGATATGATGAGTATGAATTTGGAGGTTTACGCATAAAGCCAAAACCAGTAGAACTTGATAGTGACGAAGACATCGAACACGATGTTGTTTTTGACGAAATAAAAGAAACCATAATTCAAGGAATTAGAAATGCAAAATATACGATATGGGTAGCTGTTGCTTGGTTTACTGATAATGAAATATTTGAAGAATTAATATTAAGAAAAAAGGCAGGAGTAAGTATAAGAATTATAACTTCTGCTGAAGATTCAAACCGACACTTAATTGAAAAACTTGAAAGTAACTTTGAAATTGTGAAAGTACCGCTTAGCGGTAATTATTTATCAAATAGGTTTCACGATAAGTTTTGCATAATTGATTTTGAATTTGTAATGCATGGTTCATATAATTGGAGTAAAAATGCTAGGGGGAATGATGAAACTTTAGCTACAGCACTTGATAGAGACTTTGTAAGAAAATTTGCTGATGAATTTATGCGATTATATGTTGAAAATTAATTTTTAAATGAAGTTGCATTATAATCTATAAGTAGCCACTCGTACTTGTTGCATAACTAGTGATAAGACTAATATGTTTTACATTTTCGGTTTTGTAGAGATAAGAAATATTCAATTAGTAATATTTATAAAAACAAAGGCATTGAGATGAACAATCTCAATGCCTTTGTTTTCATATAACTTCCTAAAACAGCTTAATAAATCCGCTTTGGATCAAAAACTTATGAGACTATGTTCAATGAAACCGAAGTTTATCATAGGGTTATTAGCGAAAGGAAATCAACTGTTAGGTAGAGATTATCCTAGCAGGTGCTACACCAAAATAATTATGAGGAGGAACAGACCGATGGTTTAAAAATGGAATCGTAATGATTGGCAATAGAATAAAACTAAATATGAAAAATTAGTGCTGTGTTTCTAAATTTTAGAGATACAGCACTTTTTTTGTACCGAAAATCAAAAAAATAAAGAAAAGAGGGGAAAATTATGTTGAGAAATGTTGATATCATCAACAATTTAAGAGGTGTGTGCCACAAAGTGAATACCTTAGAAACAGAAATTGATTTTATTTGTGGGGTAGAAAATTTGGAGATTTTTGACCTCGTTGACCATGGAGAAATCGAATTGATCGACAGCTTGTTAAAAGAATTTTCAAAGGCTGTAGCCCTGGTGGAACAGCTGACGTTAGATTACAGAAGTAAGCTTGAAGAATTCGAAATTGATATTGATGAGCTAGTTATTACTTTGGGAAATGCTGTTAATTCATTGGATAAGCTGTATGAAAACTCGGAAGCAATATTTGAATTGTTTGGTTGCCTATGGTCACTTTGCGATAGTGAAATATTGGACTACAAGCAGATGACACAGCCCTGTTATATTGATGATTTTATAGATATCGTATTTGAGGAGGATGCATTATGTCCTACAGATTTTTAAGAAATACACCATTGTGCTGTTTTGAAAGTGAAATGCAGATAAAGCCAGGGTTTGACCAGTACATTGCAGACAGTGCATACGTAAACATATTAGCGGCAATTATAGAGGAAATGCGGTACGCAAATTTTAAGCATCAAATCATTCGAAAAATTATGACTTTGGAGGCGGGAAACTTGAATTTCAAGGATACAGCTCATAAAAAGAGGTTTGGTGAGCTGAAATGGATTGCAAAAAGGAAAGGATATTTATTTATTAAAACAAGGAAGGGCTTGGCTGTTGCATTTTTGTTAACTGTAAATGAAATGTTATTTAAGCGTGCTATACTTTGTATGAATAATTGTGGTTTTTCGTTTGAACAAATTTCATTAAAAGGTGCTAACGAGGAAATGTATGACCTTTATCAAGCAGCGAGATTTATAAATGACGGCACAACAAATTTGACACTTTGTGATTTGGCAGAGCCTGAAATTGTATGTGACTATATTGTAAAGCTTGTTATGGATGCATCCCTTATCAATAAGTATGGTGAGGCGGCTTTTAGCCCTAAGATGGTAAAAGATGCCATAGTAAAATAGATGAATTATCAGTTGTGAGAGGAAAATGTTATGAGCTATATACTTGTATTTGCACTGGGCACCTTATTTGGAGTGGCATTTATGTGCATGTTCCAAATTAATAATAATAATGATAAAATGAGGAGGAATTAGAAATGGAATTATTCAGATGCTATTGTTTTGATAGTGATGGAAAGTACGATGTTCCAAAGGATTTTGATAATCCGCAGGATGCACTAACCTATGTGTCAAGAAAAATAAATTTATTTCCGAGAGTTTTGGTAACAGATGCGTTAGACCTTACGGTTTACGAGGCGGTTGACGGTAAAACGGTGTTCCCAATTCAAGAGCAAGAACTAAGTGGAAATCGAATAAAGGTTTTGATAGTTGAACCTCGTAAAGAACCTTACATATCAGAAATCGAAAATGCGTTGAAGGCTATGCAAGCGATTGTCGGTGGATGCATTGAAATGTTGGGTTTGGCAGAAGGTGAAACTCTTGTTTGTAATGAAGAGGGCAAGCTGTTGCAGCTTGAAGGCAATAGAAGGGTCGGCAATGATATTATTGCAGGCTCTTTTTTTATTGCAGGTGATAATGAGGACGGCGAGCTTATTTCCCTGACCGATGAGCAGATTCGTAGATATGCGGCTATATTTAAAGAACCTGAGTTTTATAGTTCGGAGCAAGTGGAAGATGCGATTTGTGTTAAAGTTATAGGCTTCGAACCATCAATGCCGCTCCCTCCCACTTTTGATGAGATGGGAAACAAATTTATAGATAGAATTAATAACGAGATACTTCCAAAGGTGAATTATGAAGCCCTGCAAAAATCATATGCTACTGAGGAAAAACAATATGCAAAAGAGGTATTAAAATCACTGCACGATGCTTTTGTGGAGGTATATGATACGGACACCATATATGACGGTGAGGATGATTTTGTGCTTCTGCCTGCCGTTATAAAGGGGAATAATACAAATGAAATATGTATTGGCTTGGTAGACATTGACCTCGGTTCATCAGGAGAGCAATTCGATGCGATTTTTCTAACCAAGTTTGGTGCTGTAAATCAGGGTGATGCAAATGTTTCTGAAGAGGTAAGCAATTTTATAAGCAAAAGCTACATGCCTTACGACTATTATTATACAATTGGTGTTGAGCATGATATACATATAAATCTAGACGAGTGGTTTTATGATGTAAGAGTCATAGGGCTTTTATTTTACCCTAAATGAAGAAATGGAGGTAAAAATGAAACGGATAATAACAATATTCGCTATAATTACAATGATGTTTTCATATAATGCACATGCTTTTGATATTGTTGATGTTAACCCTGATGATTCTTTTATTGCAAGCCTCGGTAGGGATGTCGAGGCTGATAAGGAGTATATAAGAGGTATTGCAAATTCATACAATGAAAAATTTGTGGTTACAAAAGAAAAATATGTTGACATATCAAGTATTGACAGTTTCTTTAAGCGGTTATCCACTCCTCTTTCAATCACAGAGCTTGATGCAGGAAAGACAGAAATACAGATTGATAAAATCAGAGATAGCAATTATAGAAAACAACTAAATGATTTTAAAATCCTTGGCGGTATGGCAGGCTATTCGGTAGAATTTGAACCGATAGCTTATTTTAATATTTACCGAAATATTTCTCTTGTAGGTGGTTATATTCAATACTACAAAACTCATGCTGATCCATATGAGGCATATTGGCAATATATCTGTAACATTGAGGAGCTAACGAAGGAGGTTGTGCCATATGATACGAGGTTGAAGTTGGTAGAGCGGTTTGAAAAATTGTCTGACTTTATGGATAATGATAAAACATTTAAAATCTTTATACTAAAAGACGGACAGCTTGACAGTTTATTTGAAAGAGGTGAAGGTTCATGAGAAGACCTATCAAAAATGTCTCGCTACTTATGATTGTCTTTTTACTTTTTGGAATATTTAGTGTGTCAGCAGAAGAATCCCAAGTGGTTGAAAGCATTAAAATCTCACTCGCATTTGACACTATGAAAGTGGGAGAAACACAGAAGGTGCGTGTATCAATATCACCTTCCAATGCAGAAAACTATGAGCTTGAGTATTCGTCAAGTAATCCTGACGTGATAACAGCTGCAACTCTAATTCATTTTTTAATTATTTAAATTTGAATTGGAGGATTTATTCATGGATAAAAAGTATTATATAAGATTGCATAAAGTGTCTTTTGAGGTTTCTAAAGAAGATTATTTGGAATATCATAAAATCAAACGGAGGATAAAGTACATAAAAGAGGCAGAAAAAAAGTTAAATGTATTTTCGTACAATTGTCTTGACACTGATGGGATGTCTGGCGAAGATATTATTGTGGATACTAGAGTAAATGTTGAAGAAGAAGCCTGTAATAATATTATGCTGGACAAGCTACGCTTTTGTCTTGCGAAATTAAATGATGATGAATTATATTTAATTGAGCAACTAATTTATGAAGAAAAAACTGAACGTGAGTTGTCAAAAAAGCTTGGAATTTCACAAGTAGCAGTAAATAAGCGAAAGAATAAAATTATAGAAAAACTGAAAAACATCTTAAATAATTAAAATTTTTGGTTATCAACCTCCTCACTTTTCGGCAGAAGAAGTGAGGGGGTATTTTTATTCCCTTCTTGCTCTTTGAAAAATGTCGGTGCAAGCCGTCTATATCCGAAAACTCAAATACGTTAGCTGTCCAGCCGTGACGATCGGCAGCGACATTGGTAAGCGCGCAGAGACTGCCTCGAATGGGTGACAGGCATCCGAAAAAACGATGGCATCGAAGGTGACGAGCGATAAGGCTTGACCATAAAACAGTCTGTGGTGGACTGTTTCGCAATGAAACGGACAGTGGATAATGATACTCCTGCATAGTCGAGGTTAGATCCCAGAGTGCAGCCCGGAGGTTCTCGGGGAGGTGGAATTCCTGTGATATCTGCTGACTACAGGTAGTTTTAGTTTTCGCCATGCGTGCTTGGGGAGTAGTGTCGAATTAAGCATATTGTCTGAACACAGTTTTCAGACGCCTAAATGAAGAACAAGCATAAATGCTTTGATTTTAGAAACTATATGGCAGGAGGATTATGTCCTGCCATATCCTTGTGAGATCAAAGAATAAGTTTATTGGAAATGGAGGCATCTGAACATGAAAATACGTTTTGCATTACTGTCGCATTAATGCCCCGAAGGTGAATATGTTCACTTGAAGCCTTCATTGACAAGGAGCATTTCGAGGAATTTGACAAGGAACTGTTTCTGACCGTGATCAGGCATATAACTGTCTATGCAGACAGACGACTGTCATTCGAATTTATCAATGGGTTAATCATAGAGGGTGCTTATTAACCCCATAACAATACAATATGAAAGGATACGATTTTATGCAGACGGCAGTAAGGAAGAAAAATATATCAGTAATACCGTCTCAGCCGGAATATGACAGAAGTATAAAGGCACAGTTCAAAGCCTTGAGGGTAGCGGCATACTGCCGTGTCAGTACCACCTTGGAACAGCAGGAAACCAGTTATGAAGCACAGGTATCCTATTATACTGAAAAAATAAAGAGTAATCCAAACTGGAAATTTGCCGGTATCTATGCTGATGATGGAAAATCAGCAACTAACACCAAAAAGCGTGATGACTTCAATGCCATGATTGAGGATTGTATGGGCGGGAAAATTGATATGGTAATCACCAAGTCGGTCAGCCGGTTTGCCAGGAATACTGTAGACAGCCTACAAAATATCAGAAAGCTCAAGGAAAAGAATATCGCTGTATTCTTCGAAAAAGAGGGCGTAAATACACTGGAAGGCAACGGTGAACTTTTAATTACCATATTAAGTAGCCAAGCACAGGAGGAAAGTAGGAATTTAAGTGAAAATACCCGGTGGGGGCTGGTTAGACGGTTTGAAAACGGGATCGTCTCAGTCAACCATAATAAGTTTTTAGGATATACCAAGGATAAAAACGGCGAATTAGTCATCGTGCCGGAGGAAGCGGAACTGGTCAGGCGGATTTTCAAACTTTATCTGGAAGGGAGCAGCATTATACAGATTACCAGAATTTTAAAAGCGGATGGCATTAAGACGGTTACGGGTAAAGACAAGTGGCAGACAAGTGTCATAGAACAAATGTTGGTAAATGAAAAGTACATGGGCGATGTCCTGCAGCAAAAGACCTATACGGTTGATTTTCTTACTAAAAAGCGTGTGAAGAATAACGGGATCGTTCCACAGTATTATATTGAGGATGACCATGAAGCCATTATTCCTAAAGAGCTTTTTTACAGGGTGCAGGAAGAAAGGGCGCGACGGGCAAGCCTGAACAAATCTGCAGTCTCCAGAAAAGGGAAAAAACAAAAAAGCAAGTATAGCTCTAAGTATGCATTGACGGAAATCATGATATGTAAGGAATGTGGGCAACCATATCGCAGGCAGATATGGTCAAAGTATGGTCAGAAAAGTGGCGTGTGGCGATGTGAGAACCGTCTTAAGAATGGAACGAGGAACTGTAGAAATTCTCCTACATTAAAAGAACAACCCCTTTATGAAGCCATTATGACCGCTATAAATAGCGTCGTGGAAAATCAGGGTGAATTTATAGGAGCCTTCCGGGAAAATGTCATCAGGGTAATCGGGAACTACTCCACCCAAAATGTACTGACCGAATATGACGGGCAAATTGAAAAGCTACAGACCGATATGCTGGCCTTGATAGAGGAAAATGTAAAGAAAGGCTCCATTATTGAAGATTTTGATGAACAGTATCAGAAGATAGCAGAACAGATCAGCGACTTAAAGCAGAAGAAACTGGAGCTGGTGCGGGAAGAAAAAATGTCCGAGAAATTTCAGCAAAGGGTTGAAGATATGGATGCCTGCCTGAATAAAACAACCTGTGAGGTTCGGGAATTCGATAACGACTTAGTTAGGAGACTAATACAAAGTATCATGGTCATCAGCGATGACCTGATCGAAATCCAATTCAAGTCTGGAATCGTTATAAAACAGAGGATGGCATATTATGAGTAAAATATAAGCAGGAATGGTTACAGAAAAGCTGTTCCTGCCAAAGATAAAAGTTGCTAAGACTAAAATCCTCAGTACGCTGAGGGTTTTATTGTTGGCAGTTGATATAAAACCAAGAAATTTAAGAAAATTTGGAAATTGTGAGTGTTTTATGTTGAAATATATCTCATGAAGATGTATAATTATAATAATATAGAATTGAAAATAGTATAGACTTCTTTTGGTCGGCAAAGATATAAAAAATTTGCTAATCAGGATATTTTGAGAGATGGCTCATCAATGAAGAATGTTAAATTAAGGTCTTGTGTGTTCGTTCCAATATAAGTGTATTAGAATTAGTACAGAGAGTATGTACTACTCCTTAGAATTTTAATGCCAAAATGAAGCGTGAAAGCTTTACAATCGCAGAATTGGAAATGAGAGCAAATGCCGTAAAGAGTAGATTTGAACGTGATTTTATTCTTGGAAATGGCGATAGAATTTAAGGAGGATGTATTTGGTGAATGTGATTAAGTATAATGACTTTCTTTCTAATGGAGATATGTAACTGCTCAAATAAGCATTATAAAATTACACGAGCAAGGGGATTGTTATGAAGAGAGATAGTCTAAATTTTATGGATTTATTTGCGGGAGCAGGGGGATTATCCGAAGGTTTTATGCAGAAAGGATTTAATCCAATTGCTCACGTTGAAATGAACCAATACGCAGCAATGACCTTGGAAACAAGAAGTATATATTACTACCTGAAAAAAGTCAGAAGATTAAATATTTATTATGAGTATTTAAAAGGTGATATTTCACGAGCAAATCTGTTGGAAGCAGTTCCTGCGGAAGTATTGCAAACCGTAATTTGTGAAGAAATGTCTACAAAAACAATTGCTAATATTTTTGAGCAGATTGATTTAATTATGGAGCAAGATGGTGTAAACCATGTAGATGTAATCGTTGGAGGACCACCTTGCCAAGCATATTCTCTTGTAGGAAGAGCGCAAAGTAATCATATGGAAAATCCGATGGAACAGGATTCAAGAAATGAACTTTATAAAATGTACACGAGGTTTTTGACAAAGTACCAACCTAGAATGTTTGTGTTCGAAAATGTAGCCGGAATAAAAACCGCAAGAAATGGTACTGCATTTAGGAATTTACAAAGCCATCTTAAGCGGGTTGGGTATGAAATCGAATACAGAGAACTGAACGCAAGTGACTTCGGGGTTTTGCAAAACAGAAAGAGAATGATTATTATTGGATGGAGAAAAGGAACAAATTATAGATATCCAGATTTTCCTATCGTAAATCCACATGCCATAGTAAGTGACCTTTTAGCGGATTTACCCACATTGGATAGAGGACAAACCTTAAATGAGTATCGGCCTGACATCCCTATTAATCAGTATCTGAGACGATTTAGAATTAGAACCGAACACGATGTGCTTACGCATCATGTTTGCAGGCCGAACAAGGACAGGGATGTAGAAATATACCGACGGACAATTGAACTTTGGGATGGTAATCATGGCCGACTAAATTATAACCACCTACCGGATGAATTGAAAACGCATAAAAATAGAACATCATTCGTTGATAGGTTTAAGGTTGTTGAGGGTGATATGCCTTATTGCCATACTGTCTTGGCACATTTATCTAAGGATGGGCATTACTTTATCCATCCAGATATAGAACAATGCAGGTCGATTTCTGTAAGGGAAGCAGCACGACTGCAGTCATTTCCTGACAGTTATTATTTTGAAGGCCCACGGACAGCACAATTTGTGCAAATAGGAAATGCAGTTCCTGTGCTTATGTCAAAGGGAATTGCAACACAGATAAAAGAGCTTTTGGAAGAATAAAGTAAGGAGGCTGTATGGATAACCTACTGATAAGAGAATACGGCAAAATCAAGCTTCAAGAGCTGAATTCCAACCCATATAGCTGTCTTGATTCTGAAAAAATCGATATCAATCCGCATCAGATAGAAGCGTTCGTGTTTGCCATTTCTGCAATTAAAACGGGTGGTGCGATACTAGTGGATGAGGTCGGCCTTGGCAAGACAATTGAAGCAGGTCTTGTGTTGAAGTATTTGTTGAAAAACGGTTGCAAAAAAATATTGCTCATTATGCCGGCCAGTCTTAGAAAGCAATGGCAAATCGAACTTGAAGAAAAGTTTGCTATTGATACTATTATCATAGATAGCCAAAACCTCGGTGACTATCATGGTTTTATAAAAGAAGGACAAGGTGTGGTAATCACTTCTTACAATTTTGCTGCAAAGAGAAGAGATGTTCTTTCGGAGATATCATGGGATTTTATGGTCTTTGATGAAGCACACCACTTGCGGAATATTTATAAGAATAGCAGTAAAACTGCAAATAAGATATATGGACTTTCAAAAGGTATTCCCAAACTCATGCTGACAGCTACGCCGATTCAAAATACGTTGCTGGATATGTTTGGTTTAGTGCAGTTTATTGATGATAGAATCTTTTTGGATAAGCGTGTATTTAGCCAAAAGTATATGAAAAATCAAGATTACACAGAATTTAAGGTGATGCTTGAGCCTGTTTTGCAAAGAACACTTCGTAGCGAGGTTGCAGATTATCTTCAGTTTAAATCAAGAACAGGCATGACCGTAGATTTCACGCTTACGCCTATGGAAGGTGTATTGTACAAGATTGTTAATGATTATCTGAAAAAGAGAATATTGTATGCTATCCCCTCTTCAAACCGTAGTTTAATAACGATTGTTATTCGAAAATTATTAGCATCCTCCAGTTCTGCCGTTGTGAATACGTTTGAGGTGTTGAAAGAGCGATTGCAGATGCTGAAAGAAACTACAAGAACGGAATCTGTAGACAAGAGCCTTGATTATTTTTTCGATTTTTTGGATGATGATTTTGAGGAGGAGGAAGTCGAAGAGGCGGTAGAACTTTATGATAGAGATATGGTTAATGAATTTATTCAGCATGAAATAGATGAAATAGATGAAATCATAACCGTTGCCAATAAAATACAAGCCAACGCAAAGCTGGATGCTTTGAAAAAAGCATTGCAGATTGCATTTGACAGACAAAGAGAAATCGATTTTAGTGAAAAAGTTGTTGTGTTTACAGAATCTGTTAGAACGCAAAGTTATCTGTTTGAAGAACTGTCTGCATTTGGGTATGATGACTCTATTCTCATGTTTAACGGCAATATGTCGGATAACAAGACGAAAGAAATATATCGTGCCTGGAAATCGAAAAACTACGGTAAAGATTTAGGCAGCCGAAGCGTAGAAATTAAAAATGCCGTTGTAGAGGCATTTAAGAACGATTATAAAATTTTGTTAGTTACCGATTCTGGCTCAGAAGGCTTGAATTTGCAGTTCTGTAATACGGTAATCAATTATGACTTACCATGGAATCCACAGCGAATTGAGCAGCGAATCGGCAGATGCCACCGTTACGGACAAAAAAATGATGTTGTTGTAATCAATCTGCTCAATACAGAAAACGTAGCAGACAGACGAGTTTATGAGATTTTATCCCAAAAGTTTGAACTATTTCAAGGTGTATTCGGGGCATCGGATAAGGCGATCGGTCTTTTGGAAAGTGGGGAGAACTTTGAAAAGCGTATTCTGCAGATCTACCAGCAATGCAAAAGTCCAGCTGAATTCAATAAGGAATTTCAAAGTCTAGAAAAAGAACTGGACAGAAAACGCAATGTGAAATTTAAAGAACTGAAAAACTTGATTTCAAAGACATCGGAAGAAGTACACAAACAAGAACTCCAGGCTATTCTCGCTGAGGTCAATCGTTATTTTGAGGATAAAGCGTTCTGGACTAACGTTTCAAAAGAAACCCATATCACGAACTACCCTATTGCTTATAGAACAAGCGGGATTTACATAAAGGGGCAAGTGCAGCACGGATACATCATCATTGGTGGTTTTTATGACAATCAAGAGTTAATATCCCCGGTTTTGGAAGTGTTTGACACAGATAACAATCGTCTTGTATTAACGGAGGGTGATATCGTTCAGATACTATCAGCCTTAAATAACAAGGAATTAGTGAAATATGGCCTCGAACAAAGCATTGTTGAGGGCTACGGTAATGCTATTTATGATGAAAAATTGCAGCAATACTGGAGCAGTTACCAAAAGCTTATTTTGAGTAACAATATCAAAATCGACAATTGGGTTGTACTTCGCTGTGATGAATATAATTTGCAGATAAGCGAATTCAAAACCAAACTGGATGAATTGAATTCCGAATACATAGAAGAAAAGAATTTCAAGGCAAAGATTGAAATCAAAAAACAAATGGAACAAATTAAGCAAAAGCAGGATGAGATGAGTTTTAAGTTCCATGAATTTACGGCAGAGGTTCAAGCGAAAGCCGCAGAAATGAAGCTGGCATTTGAAAAACAGTTTGCCATAGAACCAATACTTATTGAAAAAATAGTAGTGCAATTTTGAGGGGGATATTATGCAGAAAAAAGGAAAGCTGGAGTTGACCTGGGTCGGCAAATACGACGAAGAAAAGCTGGAACCAAGAATTCTGATAGAAGATAAAACAAAATCATACGGTGACGACAACACTGAGAATATGCTTATTCACGGGGATAATTTGATTGCTCTGAGAGCATTGGAGCAGGATTTTGCCGGAAAGATTAAATGTATTTATATTGACCCACCTTATAATACTGGGAATGCATTTGAACATTATGAGGATGGTATTGAACATTCATTGTGGCTAAACATGATAAGACCTAGATTTGAAATTCTTTGGAGATTACTTGATGAAAAAAATGGTTCATTTTGGGTATCTATAGATGATTCAGAAGTAGCATATTTACGAGTAATGATGGATGAATTATTCGGAAGAGATAGGTTCGTTGCATGTAATGTATGGCAAAAAAGATACTCACGAGAAAACAGGGAAGCAATCGGAGATGTACATGAGTACGTTATCATCTATGCAAAAAACCCAAAAATATTCAAGGAAATAAGAAATTTAACGCCTCCGGATGAAAAGCAAAAAAAGGTATATAGGAATACCAACCATGATCCTAGAGGACCATGGAGACCAGTACCTATGACTGCTCAAGAAGGTCACGCAACTAAAGAGCAATTTTATGAAATTATAACTCCAAGTGGAAAAGTACATACACCACCAGACGGGAGATGCTGGGGTTTGAGCAAAGCAACTTTTGAGAAAATGCGTTCAGAGGGAAGAATTTATTTTGGGAAAAATGGAGATGCCCAACCCAATATTATAAGATATCTATCTGAAGTAGATGGCTTTGTTCCTTGGACTTGGTGGCCAAATGAAGAGGTTGGGCATACCGATGAGGCAAAAAAAGAGATATATTCACTATTTGGGAAAGTAAATGCTTTTGAGACCCCAAAGCCAGAACGCCTAATAAACAGAATACTCCATATTGCTACAAACCCAGGAGATTTAATCCTTGATTCCTTTTTAGGAACGGGAACGACAGCTGCAGTTGCACAAAAGATGGGTAGAAAATATATTGGAATAGAGATGGGAGAACACTGCAATACCTATGCATTGCCGAGATTACAAAAAGTTGTTGATGGTGAACAAGGTGGCATTTCAAAAGTAGTAAACTGGCAAGGCGGCGGTGGCTTCAAATTTTATGAACTGGCAGAGTCTTTGTTAGTCAAGAGTAAAGTCCTCCCTATCTATCAGCTAAACCCAAGTTACACCTTTGATATGGTGGCGGAGGCTATCTGCAAAATTGAGGGATTCAAATATAGTCCTGTCGGTGAATTTCATGGTTGTTCTTCTGAGAACAGATTTATTCACGTGACCACAGAGTTTGTGAATAGCAAGTATATCATATCCATTATGAAATCATTGGGTGAAAATCAATCTATACTAATATATTGTACAAAAATGCAGAGTAATATGAATATTCCCGACAATGTGGAGATCAAAAAAATACCAAAGGACTTACTGGAGAAGTGCAATTTTGAAAGTGAGGTGGAACAATGAGTGCTATCAGTAAAATCAATTGGGCGATGAGCCTGCGTGAGCCACAGTTTGAGGCTTTGCAGTATTTTGATGCCATCAGTTCCAACCTTGACTATAAAACAACCACAAAAGAAAACGCAGAAAAGGTTGCTACGGAAAATTGTGAGGATAAGAAATCTATTAAGGTGGATAATGAGTTCCATTTCCCTTCTTTTTGTTTTGATATGACCACCGGTATTGGTAAAACAAGACTGATGGGTGCTGCTATCTATTACTTGTATAAAACCAAGGGGTACAAGCACTTTTTTATCCTTACTCCGGGCAATACAATTTATGATAAGCTAAGAAAAGAAACTGTACCCAGTCATCCAAAGTATATGTTCAAGGGCTTAGAGGCTGAAATGGGTAGACCGAAAGTTTATGATGGTGAGAATTATCTGTCTTATCCAGTAAGGTATGAACAGGGTGAAATTATACTGGAAAAGACTTCTGAGATTCAACTGTTTATTTTTAATATTGGCAAGATTTTTACTCGTGGCGATGTGAATTTTAAATTTCATGATTTCAATGAGAATTTGGGTGGATCTTTTGCAGATGTGCTTAAAAATTTCGACGATCTCGTAATTTGCATGGACGAGGCGCATCGCTATTATGCACCTGCATCTATGAAAGCTATAGACTATCTTAACCCTATTTTGGGTTTGGAATTTACTGCTACGCCTAAAGACAGCAACAAAAACATTATATATCGTTACGACCTTGCCAAGGGTGCTGGGAAATACCTAAAAATTCCGGTCGTCATGGGTAGAACGAACACTGCAGGATATTCTGCCGATGACATCGAGGAGATGAAGCTGAAGGACGGCATCAAACTACATGAACGCCGAAAAACCGTGGTATATAAGTATTGTGTGGATAACAATTTGGAACAAGTAAAACCTATTGTGCTGGTTGCTTGTAAAGATACAACACACGCAAAAAAAATACGAGAAAAAATCGACGCTGATTCTTTCTTCGGTGGGAAATATGTTGGTAAGGTTATTCAGATTGACTCCAGCACCGGAAGTGTTGAAACGGAGGAGAACATCCAAAAACTGCTTACTATTGAGGAAAACACGAATCCTATTGAAATCGTTTTGCATGTTTACAAGCTAAAAGAAGGATGGGATGTAAACAATCTGTTTACCATTATCCCGCTCAATGCAGCAAAAAGTGATATTTTGGCATTGCAAACCATTGGGCGTGGGCTTCGTCTACCTTTTGGTCAGATCACTGGCGTTGAGGAAGTGGATACCTTAGATATTGTTGCACATGATCATTATCGTGAAATCATTGATGATATTAAGGACAACCCTATTTTCAGGATCAAAGACCTTGATAAGGAGGATATTGCAGATACTACACTAGTAGAAATCAATACAAGCTTTGAAAATGAGCAACTATCTTTGGTTGATACTGCTATCCAAGAAACAAAAGTTAAGTCTTTTCAAGATTTCAATGATGCACGGACGGTCGACAGTATGTATAAGTCTTATTTGTCTGAGTATGCAAAAAAAATGCCTGCTACAAAGATGTCAAAAGATACTCAAGGACAATTATCGCTCTTTGACCTTGGGACTATGACAAAGACCGACACTGAAACACAAACAGAGCTATCCGGTGATTCAAAAGTAGGCACTGAGATAACAGTACCTGCTAAAACGAAAAAAGCAATAACTCCGGCACTGAAAAAAGAGGAATTTGAGCAAAAATTAAAACAGTTGTCGCGAGTTGCAATTTCAGTACCTAAAATCAGTATCAATTATAGTTCCACTATCACATTTAGAACTATTACTGTTAAGAGAAATCATATGGAGTTTGATGTAGCAGCATCTCAGATAGAAAGATATGACGTTATCAATGAAAGGCTTTTATCAGTCGTGGAGGCGGATGCGTTGATAGAAGATGATCCGGAAAACGCTCTTGCTTGTATGCTTCTTGAAGAGATACCTGAATTCAGTGCAGATGATGCGGAGTATATCTTGGATGTGGTAAATCAGTATATGTCGTTAATCGAGGGCGATTATGAGCAAAAGAAAAAGGTCATCAGAAGATATGCAATGGTCATTATAAATGATTTAAAGAAACAGATATATGCTGCAAAAATGGAACACACTGAGTTTGTACATCAAGTGCAGAAAGACTTGATTTTGTTTGGCAGATTTGTTAAGAACATGAAAGTTAACGGCAGAGTAAATTTCAAAAAAGAAGTTGACGATAAAAAGAACATCCGCCAGTATCTGTTTGAAGGATACAAGAAATCGTACTATCCAGAAAATTCATTTGACAGTGATGATGAACGTAGACTTGCCGTAATACTGGAAGATGATTCGGAAGTATTAAGGTTTATTAAGCCGCCGCTTAATCAGCTTGGTCTTTTTTACAAGGCGGGCAAACAATATAATCCGGATTTCTTGGTAGAAACTAAAGATGCGAAGTATATGATAGAGGTCAAGGCTTCTAATCGCACTGCTGACGAGGACGTTCTTGAAAAGGCATATGCAGCAATCAAGTGGTGTGATTGTGCCACAAATGTGGATTCTGATTCAAAAGAATGGAAGTTTAGGCTTATACCCGGCGATGATATTGTCATAGGCAGTACATTCAAATACACTGCAGGTAAAGCCGTGGTAATAGAGGAGGAACAATAATATGATAGATGAATTGGCTTTCAAATATGCAAAAGCAAGGGAAGAAATTCTCAAAGCTGTCCGTGTGGATTTAATTGGTCCACAGAGCGAGAATGAAGAATTGGATGAAATGCCAACCAATAGCTATATTACTGGTATGCTGTTCCCTGCCGATGCTGAAATGTCAGAAGATGAAAATTACGATGCACAAAGCTTTGAAACTGATTTTAAGGATGAAAACGAAACAGGTACAGCGGTGGAAGACTTTGACCCGGATGACAACAATCCGAAAGGTGGATTTAAGAAGCAATCCTCCTTGGGCGTATCTTGCTATGTCAGTTCCAGTACTACAAAGCTGAATGTGAACGCTGCCTGGGGCAGATATGAAAAAGAATCCGTAAAAGTTATGGCCATGGTTAAAGGTGTAGAAAAAGAAGTAAATAAGACTCTATATATTAGAGAACAAGAAAACGATGAAATTACTATTGATCTGCAGTCATTTGATAGGTTTGCAAAAATTCCGCTCAACAAGGATCCACACTTAGTACTTAATATCATTAAGGTGAACTTGGAAAATGACAACACAATGCTCTCGGTGTATCTATACAATCAACGTCCAAATGTCGATAACGAAAAAGAATATGAAAAGGTTCTGTATCAAGTTGAAATGAAACTGTGTAATGACCAACAGTCCCCCGCTTTTTTGCCTGAACACAAATGCAGAAAACTTGAATTAGAAGATGAATATTATTACGAAAGTCGTGCTGTGTATGCAAGAGGTCGTGGATGTGCTGCAACATGGGAGAAGACAACAGATTCGGAAAATGCAATTGCAATAAAGAGTATGTTTATTCCGGACTATGAGATTAATGGAGTTAGCCCTAATATATCCAATTTTGAGAAAAATACGTTTTCGATGCGTTTTATGTCGTTGGCTAAAAATAAAAACGAAACTATTGAACGTCTTTCTATGCTTTCTAATCTTTATGAAAAATGGATAGAAGAATTGAATGACAGTCCTCTTATGAAAAATCCATCATTTATCCCCAGAGGACAGAAAATTATAGCAGAATGCCAAACTTCACAGCAAAGGCTCCAAAGAGGTATAGACTTGCTTGCTACTAATAATAATGCCTTTTTGGCATTTTGCTTTATGAACCAAGCCATGTATATGCAAAGAAGTATTGCCATGTTTGGAAAGAAAAACAGTCAAGGTATTCCTTGTAGTCTATGTGATTTTACGAATGAGGATCATAGTGAGTGGCGCCCGTTTCAGATTTCTTTTATTCTTTTGAATTTGCTTGGTTGTATGGAACCTGACTCTGATGAAAGAAAGAATGTCGATTTGTTATATTTTCCTACGGGTGGCGGTAAAACAGAAGCTTATTTAGGGTTGATTGCATTTGTTATCGGTTATCGCAGATTAACAGCACCACTGTGTAGTGAATTCGAAAAAGACGGCGGAGTAACTGTTTTTTTGAGGTATACTTTAAGATTACTGACTACTCAGCAGCGTGATCGTTTAATGAAATTGATTGTAGCTGCAGAAATGATTCGTGAAAAGCATCCTGATTCCTATGGAAACAGCAGAATTTCCATAGGTTTTTGGGTCGGCGGTGGAGTTACTCCTAATAATTTTAGTGACTATGATGACCGTGAAAAAAGAAAAGATTTTATCAGGAAGGTTTCAAAGCAAGTGATTGTATGTCCTTGTTGTGGAAAAACTATTGAGCAATCTGATTATGTTGTGGATTCTAAGTTGCAAACCGTAAAAATCACCTGCTCTAACAACAAGTGCTATTTTTATAAGCATAACAACCATACGCTGCCTGTATATCTTGTTGACAGCGAAATATATAGAAAGTGCCCTACTGTAATCATTTCTACTGTTGATAAATTTGCAAGATTGCCGTGGGATGAGAAAACAGGGTTGCTTTTTGGAAATGCAGATAGATATTGTGCCAGATGCGGATATATTGCTAAGGGTGAAGAACATAAAAATAGACATAATAAGACGGCGGATCTTCCAAGAGTAGATGTCATAGATGTTAAACCGTTCTATCCTCCAGAATTGATTATTCAAGATGAGTTGCACTTAATAACAGGACCACTTGGAACTATTTATGGTGGTTATGAAAGTATAGTTGAAAAATTATGCTCCATAACCGAAGGTGATAAAAAAATATTGCCAAAATATATTGTCTCTACGGCAACAATTAAAAATGCCGGAGAACAAATACGGTGTTTATATGGTAGAAATAATTATAGTCAATTTCCTCCAAGTGGAATTGATATTCGGGACTCGTATTTTATAAAGGAAATCTTGCTTAAAGAAAAGCCATTCAGAAAATATGTAGGTATTTGTGGTAACGGACAATCTGTAAAAACTACATTGCTTCGTACCTATTCTATTATTCTTGAAACTGCATTTGATTTATCAAGGCAGGAAGAGTTTAAGGATTATATTGATCCTTATTATACTTTGATTGGTTACTTTAATAGTATAAGAGAACTTGGCGGTGCGGTTCGTTTGCTTGAAGACGACATTAAGAGCCGAATTGAAAGGCTACAGAAAAAGTATGGACACGAGATGCAGAGATACCTTAGGAGGACAAAGGAAATTACTTCTCGTATACCGTCATACGAAATTGCGAAAGTCTTAGAAGATTTAACAGTCCCATATGACAAGAATAAAGCTGATAATAAGCAGGATTGTTATGATGTAGTAATAGCAACAAACATGATTGCAGTTGGTATGGACGTTGATAGATTGGGATTAATGACAGTTGTTGGTCAGCCGAAACAAAATTCTGAATATATACAGGCAACCAGCCGTGTAGGGCGTAGTTTCCCTGGTATCGTTTTTACGGTGTATAATCCATATAGACCACGAGATTTATCACATTACGAAAACTTTGAAGGCTTTCATTCACAATTGTATCGCTATGTAGAAGGTACAACAGCAACACCTTTCTCTGCACGAGCAAGAGATCGAGTGCTTCATGCAATTGTTGTAGCTTTGTTAAGGTTGCAAAATGAGCAAATGGCTCCAAATACTGGTGCTAATGAAATTGGTAATATTTCCGAATCTACCTTGCAACAGGTTAAGGAGGAAATATTAAACAGAGTCAAGGTCGTTGCTCATAAGGCGTATTATGATGTGGAAAAGGAAATAAATCTGTTCATCGAGGATTGGAAAACGCTGAGTACCGAAATAAAGACACTGACTTATTTTACAAGTGATATGGGCTTAGAGCGAGTCAATCGTTTGCTGAATTATTATGATAGATACTGCACCCCAAAGGAGAAACCGACACTTAATTCAATGCGTGAAGTTGAGCGGGCATCAACTATATATTATTTTAACGAGGAGGATAACTAAATGAATTGGAACAAGCTTGGAGAAGTTAGACCGAATCAGTTAATTACCACTTATGGCCCAGGCTCTATTATGGATGCGAAGAACGACTCGGTAACAGTTCTTGATATTGATTATTGGAGAGACACCGGAAGAACAATCATTGATAACCGCCTAGCTAATTACTTGGGCGTTTATAATTTCAAAACCCCTAAAACGACGGAGTATGATGATATTCCAGTGGTGTCGTTTCCATATTATCATGTATGTGGAAATTCCAAATGCAACGGTCTATTTGATATTCGTGATGGATTTGATAGGGACAAATACATAAAAGACAAGGGACCCAAATGCCCTTATTGCGGCTGGGATGCGTATCCTGCAAGATTTATTACTGCCTGCGAGGATGGGCACATGGATGATTTTCCTTGGTCACGATGGGTACACAGAGGCGATTCGACTTGTACAGGAAGGTTGAAACTCTATTCTACAGGTAGAACATCATCATTGGGTGAAATGTTTGTCGAGTGTTCATGCGGTGCTAAAAGAAGTATGGCTGGTGCTATGCAGCGTGAAAATCTTGATGGCTTGATTTGTTCGGGGCATCATCCTCATCGTCCATCGGATAAGAATAAAAAGTGCAAAAAGTTGGCTATTCCATCTCAAAGGGGTGCATCAAATGTTTATTTCCCTGTAATTCGTAGCGCAATTTCCATTCCACCTTGGACTAATCCTATAAATGACATTATTAATGCTAATCGTAGGGTGATTGAGTCATATGAAGAAGACTTTGAAGAAGTTGGTTTGCAAAAGGCATACGAAAAATTCTTTGCAAGCAAATTCACAAGACTGGAGTTTGATGAAGCGTATACCAGAATAAAAAACAAAATCCAAGAGTTTACAGAAATCAAGGAGATGGAGTACGCTGCAATTGTAAATCATACGGACTTAGCTTACCAAAGGGATGTAAAATATTTTAAGGCAGAAGAAGTAAATATCAATAACGGTTTAGATAAATACTTCTCCAGAATAATTAAAATTCATAGACTGCGAGAAGTAATGGTTCTGCTTGGGTTTATGAGAATGGAGGCTCCTGAACCAGAAGTTGATGATCCCAATCATATTTGTAAACTTAATAAAAAAGCAGGTCATGAGTCTTGGCTGCCTGCAGTGGAAATTAATGGTGAAGGTGTTTTTGTGGAATTTAATAGAAGCACAATTAGTCAGTGGAGAAGCATAACTGAGGTAAAGTTAATCTCTGATAAATACAAAGACTACTATAATGAGTTCTGTAAAAGCAAAGGATGGACAACGTATAAAGAAAGAAATGCCGAATATGTTCTTTTACATACATTCTCTCACATTCTAATTAAGGAAATGGCAATGCAATCAGGATACTCATCCTCGGCTATCAAAGAAAGAATATACAGTAGTGACACTATGTGTGGAGTACTTATTTATACAGGGAGTTCAGATAAAGAGGGCTCTTTGGGCGGACTGGTTGAACTAGGTGAAATGGACAAATTCTTGCTATTATTAAAAGAGGCTCTTCAAAACGCTCTCAGTTGTACAACCGATCCGGAATGCTTTATGAATTTGCCAACAAAAGATAGAATCAATGGTGCTGCGTGTCATTCTTGTACAATGATATCCGAGACAGCCTGTGAAAATGGGAATAGACTGCTTGATAGAGTATTAGTGGTTCCAGTACCGGAAAGGGAATCTTGTGGCTACTTTAGAGAATTGGTGAATGAATTATGTGGAACGAAGATTTAGGAATAGGTGTAATCGTTCAAACACTGAAGGATGAAATTGAGCAATATGTACTTTTGAATGCGGCAGATGCTTTTAAGAAATCCATAAGTTTAATTGAAAAAAGGTTTCCCAACTGTACACCAAAAGAAATTATGGATATTTTGCAGATGGCCTGTAAGCTTTATAATTGTAAATCTGGTGAATGTTGTGAGTTGGTGATTACAGCACCCAGTAGTTTTAAGCTGAAAGCACGAAAAACTAAGTTGGTAGTAAATAGCATTTTATCTTCTGCAGAAAAAAGCATTACTTTGACGGGGTATTCTATTTCGGAATATTTTGACGAAATGATAGAACTAATTATTCGAAAAAGCACACAGGGGGTTTATGTGAAACTCTATGTGAATAATGCTCAAAAGCACCAAGATGTTATTGAACGACTGAATACCTATACGAGCAAATTTATAAAGATATTTAGTTATAACCAGCAGAGCGATGATAGAATGTCGGCACTACATGCAAAGTTGATTGTTGTGGATGGCCATACATCGTTAATATCGTCTGCCAATCTCTCTTATCATGGAATGCAAGGCAATGTTGAAATGGGCGTATTGATTGAATCCACTGAGAAGGCACAGGAAATTGAGTCACTGCTGAAAACGTTGAAGGAGCAAAAAATATTCGCAATATTCAAATAAAATCTAGGTTATGGAATTAATAATGAAGTATCAGAACAAAAAAATTAAAGATTGAATGTGATGCTTTTTCTGCATATTATGCACGCCAAGAGCACTCTAAAGCTGATTAAGGTATAAAGTGGATAACTGTAAGGTTGTAAAATGGATATAAAAAACTCCCGATGCGCGAAGCCGTAACATGTCAAAAGTAAAGAATAATAAAACAAAGCTAGAAATGCATATTAGATCCTTGCTACATAAAAAGCGGATTCAGATGTCGTGCTAATTTCACAGATATACCTAGAAAGCCTGTCTTGTCTTTTAATAAGGCTCAGGTAGCTTTATTTGTTCATGGGATGCTACTGGCATAGCATGCAAATTGTAAGTGTTCCTATATTACAAAATCAAATTTAGACTTCTGGTCACTCAAACCAAAAAAATACATGATTGCGAAATATTGTGATAGCTCTTGAGTCATAATGTAAGAATCTTAATTGTATGGGAATGTACCGATAGGAAAATGCAAAAAGATGAGGATTATCGTAACTAAATATTTTCTAGGATTGTTAATTTAATAATGTATGAAAAAGGACCTTTTGTAGCATTGTAAAAAGGATGATTAAAATTCTGATGGGATTAATACAAATCATTCCGAATGAAAGGATTTATTATGAGCGATAGAATTATAAATGCTTCATTAACATTTTCCTGCAGGGCATTAGAGTTATATAGAAACTTAGCAATTGGCATAGCTCCATTCTACAAAAAGGAAGCTAATATAAATAAATTTAATCAAATTGTATTAACAGAGCTTTTTACACAGTTATATTCGACTGGAGAAAGTATATTGATGCTTACTAGTCGCGGGGCTATTTGGGAAGCGGATATTTTATTAAGAACTTTATTTGAAGGAACGATAAAATATATTTATATGATGCAAGATTGTTTTGATAAAAAAAGTGATTTGATAGAAGAGTATTATAACTTAGTTCCGGAAATGCAAAAAATAAGTGATCATGAAAAAGCTGTTGAAGCCATTAATATATTTAAATTAGCAGGAGTAGATAAGCATCCATTTCAGGTTAGTGTTTTGAAGGAAGAAGAATTAGAAAAATTGAAAGAGAAGTATTCAAAAAATAGAATAAAGGAACTCAGTCAAAAATGGAGTTACAAAAATATTTTGAGAGATTTAATTATAAAAGATAATAAATACGAGGTATTAGCTACTACATTGTATACATACTTATTTTCTAGTCATTTGATTCATTATGATGGAGAATGTCTTAAGCAAAGATCAGGAGCATTAATGAGCAATGTTATAAGAAACGATGAATCACTTGACTTGACGCATTTGTTAAGAATAGTGTCTAATGTAGTAAGCCTTGGCACTATAAGAGTCAGTGAATATGTAAAAGCCTATAATTTGGATGTAGAACAATATGAAAAGAACTTATATGATAACTTTGCATTTCTTAACGAAATTGAAGATATCAGTAATAAAACTTTAGATGGAAAGTATTAGACACGGTATTATAATTGCAAGCATTAACTGGGAAAGCATAGTATATATGAGGATGGAGAGACTTATGGCTTATGGGATTGACGTGTAGAAATAAATGACGATTCGGAGCAATGCGATATAGTTTACTGTGCAAAGGGAGCGCGATGATGGATTCGACACAATTAAGAAATGCATTAGAAGAATGTACAAGGTATGCCAATACAGGGTATCGGCTTGCAAAAGATGGCGTTAATGAGCTAAAGAAGGCTGTATCCGCCGCTTCAGAGAAAATAAGAGACAGTTTGACACAGATAGGCAAAAGTGTTGTTAATACCCCGAATGCATTGGATACTCTGAAAATACAACTTTCAGATATCAGCTTAAAGCTGGAAGACCTGTCTTCACAAGTTGAAGATGATATACAACAGCTAAAAGATTCGATGTCTGCCTTTTCCGTAACGCTTTTTGGCCGTACGATGGCGGGAAAATCTACCCTCATGGAGATATTAACACACGGAAACGGCACTTCAATCGGTAAGGGAGCACAAAGAACTACTCGTGATGTTCGTACATATACTTGGAATGGACTTAGTATAACTGATGTTCCTGGTATAGCCGCTTTTGAAGGTGAAGAAGATGAAACCACCGCTTTTGAGGCAGCAAAAAGTGCAGATCTAATCTTGTTTCTTGTAACAGACGATGCGCCGCAAGCAGCCGAAGCTGAGTGTTTGGCTAAGGTGCGCAACCTCGGCAAACCCGTTTTAGGAATTATTAACGTTAAGCTTGATATTGACATATCCAAAAGCTATAAGCTTATGTTGCGTGATATAGTAAAAGGGTTTGATTTTCAACGGTTGGATGGCATTAAGGCTCAATTTATTGCTTTCGCTATTCAGTATGGGCAAGATTGGCATGATGTCCGGTTTGCATATGTTCATCTAAAATCAGCGTTTCTTTCACAGCAGCCAGAGTGTAGTGAATATGCTCAGGCATTATCGGATTTAAGTAAATTTGAGTATGTTGAACAGTTTATTTCGCAAGAAGTTATCACTCGTGGTAAATTCTACAGAATTAAGACATTTGTCGATAGCGTTGGAAAACCGCTGCTTGACACAATGGAGAAATTATTAGAGCAAAGCGCTCAAAACAGTGAGCAAGGGCGCTTGTTGTTGGACAAGCGCCGTATACTAAGTGATTGGACGAAAAAATTCAAAGATCATGGAATAATTCAAATAGATGCACTGTTAACAAAAGTTAAAAGCGTACTTATAAGTGAAATCGCATCTTTTGCCGAAGATAACTATGATAACCCGAACGCCTCCAAAGAATGGGATACGGTATTAAAATCAAAGCACATTGAAGAACGGTGCGATAAACTAATCAAAAAACTGTCATCGGATTGTGATGATGAACTACGAGAGATAACTCGTGAAATAAATCAGGAAATTTCATTTGCTACGGCTGTATTTGCCGATAAGTCAATAAATATGTCTAATCTAATTGATAGTAAACGCATATGTAGTTGGATCTCCACCATTACTAGCGGTGGCATTGGGATAGCAACCATTATAGGATTAATAACAGGACCGGTTGGATGGATTGCTACAGCTGGTGTGGCTTTGTTGGGATTTTTAGGTTCATTCTTTTTCAAAAGCCGTGAAAAGAAAGCAATGGATGCAAGACGTAAGCTGGAAGTAAAATTGAATGACCATATTGACAAGACAATTCTTAATCTTAGAAAACAAATGTTAGATTTATTTTACGACGAGCTTCTAAAAAAACGGCTGTATGGCGTAGCAAACGATATAAATGCCGTTATTGATTCTTTATTCAAATTATCCGAGGCACAGAAAGATTTGGGCTGGCGGCTTAATCGCAAACTGAAAGAAATCAATAAAATGTTAATTATAGAGGCATTAAGTTTTGTGGGTGCTGATGACTTGGAGTGGCATATTCGTGATTTGGCGCGCATACCAGGCAATGCTATTATGATAATGATAGATGACGGAAAAAGATTTCCAGATGATATAAAAAGAAATCTTGAAGCCCTCTTGAAAGAGCAGGCATGGTTTGTGTTCCATAACGACAACCCAAAGGTTCTTCTCATAAGGGCAATAGGACACGGTTGTGCCAAAGATAATATCAGTATTGAACATAAGTTGAAAATTGCACATGTACCACTTAGCGAGCTTGACGCTTTAACTATAAATAGAGTGCGCTTAGCACAGCAACTGACGGAGTTGCTTATCACTAAATAAGGGAGGATTACATATGGTCATACAAATAGCTGAATGGACATCAAAAAGCACAGAACTTATTGAAAGAGTTCGGAATGTACTTAATGCATCCGGTATTAAATACTCTGGCTTACCTGATAGTATTTATGCAGACGACAAACCAATCAATCTTGTTTTTGCCGGTCAATATAGCGCCGGAAAATCATCAATATTGAAAATGCTGACCGGCTGCAAAGATATAGTCGTCGGCGAGGGTATAACCACGCATCAGACGTATACATACGACTGGAATGGCGTTAACGTAATAGACACGCCAGGCATTCATACAATGCTTCGTCCCGATCACGATGAAATATCATACGCTGCTATCACCAATGCTGATATGCTGGTATTTGTTATTACGAACGAACTGTTTGATTCGCACCTTGCAGAGCATTTTCGCAAATTAGCTATAGAATGCGATAAAGCTGGCGAAATGATTTTAGTTGTTAATAAGATGGAGCGCGGCGGAAATACGCAGGAACGCCAAGACATCATACGAGAGGATCTACGAAAAGTTACTGCCCCGTACACATCAGAAGATCTGCATATAAGCTTTGTTTCTGCTGAATCGTATATTGATAGCTTAACAGAAGATGATAAGGATATAGCTGAGGAACTGCTTGAAAGAAGTTGTTATAACCGTTTTGTCGAAATGCTGAATCATTTTATTCAAGAGAAAAACATTCCAGCTCGGCTCACAACCGCCTTATATAGACTTGATGAAGTTTTGCAGGATGGCATTAAGCAACTTCAACCTTCGTCCGGGGACAGTGATATCGATGCACTTGAGGAACGATACTTGCAAGAACGACATATATTGTCCGATAACCGAAGGCACATTGAGCAAAGTGTAGAAAGTATTTATACTGAAGCAAACGCGAATATTAGAAATGAAGGCATCAATGCCTCCAACTTAATTGTAAGTGACGCAAAGGAAGATAATGTACAAGAGGGATTAGAAAAAGCGACGCAAAAGGTTGAGTCTATAGCTAACCAATGCGAATCCGATGTTCAAGATAAAATAAAAAGTCTTGTTGGTGAATGTGATAGTGAATTAGAGCAATTAAATAACTCGGAGTTTTCCAAGATGCTCGATATTCGTCTTTCGGAGAAGAAAGATACCTTGCCGTCACAGATAAAAAACTTCCTAAAATCCGATACTTTGAATAATGCGGGTAAATTTGTTACAGAAAACTCATATAAAGCCGGTGTTGCCTCTAATGCAACAAAACTCGCTTCGTTTTCAGAAAGCTCAGTACATTCTGCAGTTAAAACCATTGGGCATTTTTTTGGTCATAAATTTAAGCCATGGGAGGCTGTTAAGATAACCAAAGGTATCTCTGTTGCAGGAAAATCACTTTCAATATTGGGAGTGGTTTTCACGGTTGGAATGCAGGTAAAAGATGATATCGATGCACAGAGAGTCGAAGCAGAAATGCGCAGCAATCGAGAAAATACTAGAATCAGCTTCAACAATGCTGCTCGTGAACTCGAAAAACATTTTGTGAATGCGATGCGGAAATTTCTCGAAGTCGAGTTTGATTCGCGGATTAACGAAGTAGACAGGAAAATCGATGAAATACGTTCGTTGCGTGATAATAAAAATGATAACTGCTTAAGACTTGAGTCTGCGTTGAAAGAGAATAGGCAGTTGATAAAGGAAATACATAAAAATGATGCTTAAAAAAGAAAAACTAAATACTTAGCGAACAGCGTTAATATTTATTTGGCTATTCTCATAAACAATAAATCCGAGGATAAGTCCAAAACCTAATTGAAACTAAGAAGGAGTCCAGCATGGATATAAATGATTCAAAACTATGCTTAAAATAACTAATATAGTCAATAGGTTCAGTAGGCAGGGATGCATCGAAGGAGAATTATAATGGCGAACGAGACGCAAATAATGTCGGAACCTCCAAGTCAAACTATGAATGACATTATTACTAAGAAAATAGAAGCAAGAAAACGTGGCTATCTCAACGAACCAGAGTTAATCTTGCAGGGTTTCAGAGACGAAACAAATGAGATTGAGGGCTATCATGGGCGTGAGTTGCTGGAATTGCTCCAAAATGCGGTCGACGAATTGGGGGCTACGACTAACCGTTATGTCTGCATTGAATTGTCGGGTAACATACTCAAATTTTCAAATAATGGTAGTGTTTTCTCGGAAGACGGCATTACCTCGTTAATGTATTCACATCTTAGTCCGAAACATAATAATCAAAACTATATAGGCAACAAAGGAACAGGATTTCGCTCAGTGTTGAATTGGGCGAATTGCGTACGGATTTACAGCGGAAATCTTTCTATAGAATTTAATCCTGATTTTTCTGAAGAACTACTGAATGAACTGCTTAAGTATGACAATATAAAAAATTACCAAATAAGGCATCCCGATTTAAAAGTTGCCACTCTTGTTGCTCCCCAAATAATCCCCCAGCTTTTTGGAAAAGCATATGATACGGTCATAGAATTAAATGTTAAAGAGGCAATGCTGGAAGACGTCCAAGTGCAGATTAAAAAAATAGAAGCAAGCACGCTTCTGTTTTTAGACAAACTCGAGAGGCTGACCATAATCCAAAACGAAGAAAAGATTGTATTCGATAAGATCACTACGGTTATAGCAGAAGAACTGAGCCTTGTTATTATCAAAACTTACGTTAATGATGATATCTCAGATACCAACGAATGGGTGGTCGCGTATCGCAAAGGGCAGGTTGAAGATCGTCAATATGCAGTTTCTGTCGCCTATAAAATAGATATGTCTGTTAAGCCTGGTGTTTTATATAGTTTCTTCAAAACACAGGTTGAGTTTCCTGTACCCGCTCTTGTTCACGGAACATTTGATCTGAGTGCAAACAGAAATCATCTGAATGAGACATATCTTAATAAAATTGTGCTTGAGGCGGCATGTCGTCTTTTGATTGATACTGCTATTAAAATTGACACTTCCACGGTAGATTACGCGCCACTCAGATTACTGTCGCTCAAGAATGATTTTCCTATAGAGTTAGTATGGACAAAAATCGATGAGTTTTATCATTGTGCCATAGCGGACAGTAAGATATTCCCCACGGTTAACTCGGAATATATTTCGTTTTCTGATAATCCAAAGTTTTACGATAGTAGAATCGCCGACTATGTCAGTGGGGAACATTTTGACCAATTAATGCTCTATAGCGAGGATGGAGACATACGACGCTTAATTCATAAGCTGGTAAAAATAAAGGGTACAAGTCTTAAGTACGAATATGATGTCATTTCCAAAGGGATCGATTCTTTGCTCTCTGAAATGAATATCAAAGAAAGAGCCGCATTGTGCATTGAATTTCTAACGGAGTATAATACAACCACAAAGGGGAACACTCCTCCGAAGTTTATTATAGATTCTGATAACAGGCCTGTTAATAACAAGCATTATGTTTTCCTCCCTCCTGAAACTAAAGACGGTGATTTCCCTCAGCCGCCTAAGTTTGCAAGTTTGGTATATATGCAGAAAGGTCTATTCTCTGCGTTTAGGGATGTATTAGGGACAAATGTTACGCTGCGCGCCCTGTCAGAAAAGCTTAACGTATTGAATGTACGGGAATATAATTTGACTGAAATAATAAGAAGCGTTATATCAAAGTTGAATAACCGTGAGCATAAAGATAGTAAGAAGACACAAAGGTATTGTGTTGAAACACTTTTGTGGCTTTGGAAAATTTCTAAGAGCGGTCGTTTGCAGGAAATCAATTTACGCTCTTTCAGGATACCTGTAGTCGCTCGAGACGGAAAGATACGAAATGCTGATGTTCTATATTTGGGAAAAGAATACGGAAACGAAATTACTGAAAATTTGTTTGAAAGTAGAAATGATATATTTGTTGCTTCACCGCAAGTATATGGCCTTCGTACCGATGAGATAATGAAATTTAGTGAGTTTTTATTAGGTATTGGAATTTCCAAATATCCGAGGATAATACATAAAGAGATTCGTCCTTTGCCACCTGCGTATAGAGCTTTGATGATACGCAATTTCGATTACCCTTTGATTACAGAGGATAATGTTTTTCAAGACATTAGTGATATGGAGCGCTCGGCTAATATTTTTCGGGTAGATGTAGAAGTCATTGAGCACTATGAGGATATCCTTGAAAAAGCCGAGACGAAGAAAATTATATCCTGGCTACGGTCGGATGAAAGAGCCCGCACTCTTGTTACATCGAGATATGAGCAATCACAAAGAAGCTCAGGCTTTGTTACAAAAGGTTATCAGGTTAACGGTAGGCGCATTACAAGCGATAAAATATTGTCTTTTATGCGCTACGAGTTTTCACAGCGTTTATGGATTGAAGTTTCAAGTAAACGGTACTCAGTCCATCAATGCCTGCTGCGAAGTGGGATCGGCGAGTTCCTACTACCGTATGCGGTTGAGCCAGACCTCGATAGATATATAAAAAATCTAAATCAACCAGTTTCAGAAAAATCAGATATACGACTTTTATTAACTAAAATCGGCGCTGCTGAGACCTTCGCCGATTTATCAACAAATGCGTTATACGGCATCCTTTTAACTTTGCCGTCATTCGATGAGACTGGAGAAATCAGCAAAGCATTATATCAGTCAATAATTGATGCCCACGGATTATCATTTTTAGAAGAAAAGAATGCAAACTATAAAAAATTTATGGAGTCGGGCATGGTTTATTGTAAAAATGTCAGGGCTTTCATAAACATTCACAGCGCACTGTACTTAACCGAAAAAACCGTCAGCAAAGAAGTGTTGAAAAACTTCAATTTAATCGCGATTCCTAGTCGGCAAAGCCAAGAGATCATAAAAAAGTATTTAGGCATAAAGTCAATAAAGCTTAAGGGTACAATTGTTGGGATTCCCGCTATACATATGCTGGATAGCGAATTTGTTGCGGACTTCAACAGCTTTAAAGTTTACTCTTTTTGTTACAGAATCAGAAATGCTAAGCAGAGTGAGATAACTACGATAAAATCGCTTAAGGTTCGGCTTTGTGACACGATTGAAGCAAACTATGTTGGCGAAAAGGTGGCTCTTGATGATTATTCATTCATTCGTGGCAATAATGGCGTATATGTAAAAGCCCCCGCAGGAATGTATAATATTGAGCAACTCCGAAACGATCTTAGCTTTTGTGCTGCAATGGCTGAGGTCATGGCATCCACGGTGGATATACAAGATGATAAACTGTTTCTGTGTCTTAGGAGTTTGTATGGTCAAAAAGACTCTGGAAGACAAAAACTTATTCTACAGGATTTTGATGATCTTGAGGTGCTTGCTGCGTCTAAAGAAACACTTGATCATATCCAGTCGCGGCAAGAAATGTTCATGACAGCTTGCGAACAAATAGGAGGCGAAGATAAACTCAACGCAATTCGGCAGCTTACATCAAAGCTTAATTTTGATGACATAAATAGCTCTTCTAATATTGGAGCTTTGTTACAGATATTGCAAATCCTAGAAATTGATGTGCTGGAATTCAATGATAATTCCGAGTTTATCATCGACCTCAAGATTTATTATTCTGCTGAACTAAGATATCTTGTGGAACAAAACCGGCAAAAATATAAAAATGCACTATTTGCATCACTTACCGATAAAAGTATTGATGAGAAAAAAAGATTTCTAAAAGAGCTTGATAATTTTATTAATTTCAAATATTCACTGAACAACACGAAGAGTTTTGACGTTGAAAATACTTTCTTCAAGCAGTGGCCAATACTTACCAAACAAACGGAAGCTGACGCTGATGCACAATGGAAAGAAAATCGTGAGGGTTTTGCCGCAAATAAGGATAATGGAATCATTGACGATTTGCTTGCCAACCTTGAAAACGACAGCCTTTTGTATTTTGGCGCTTTTGATGAGCTCACGAAACGCTATGACGTAAAGGTAGCTGAGTGGAAGAAACAGGATGAGGAAGATTCCGCGATTCAGAAACCTAAGGAAGCCCCAACCGCCCCAATAGAGGTTATTAACGTATCTGTGGCACCGCCAAGTTTATCTGCCAACGGTCGCTTAAACGGCTCAGGAAACAGGTCTGCGGGAAATCAGCGGGAACGTAACAAGGTATTATGGGGTGCTTTTGCGGAAGAGGTTGTTTATAGATCATTTGCCCAAAATTTCAAGGATGTGAAATGGGTTTCTGAAAACGCAAAGAAAAAAGGTGTAAACCCGGAGGGGATTGGCGGGCTTGGTTACGATTTAACTTACGTGGACGAGAATGGTGAGACGATATATGTTGAAATAAAATCCACAGTTGGCAGTGCTATTACATTCATGATCACAGACAATGAGCTGTCATTCGCGGAAAAAAACAACCAAAGGTATGAGGTGTCTTTAGTAACAAATATCGATGATGAGAGTAATAGAAAAATTCATAGACTCCAACGGCTGTTTTCCTATCAGGATGGTGAGAATCGTCATGGAAATAGCAAGTTCTCATTATCTTCCGATGATTACACCGTTTACTGCGTGGCCAAATAGGCAGTTTTTGATCAAGAACTACATATTTGTGTTTCTCTATAATAAATTGCTTCGGTCAAATTTCTGATTTGTAAGATGTTACTCCGATACATAATAGTACAGTAGTAAATGTGAAAAAATCAATATGGATACACCCTGAACATTATAGAGCAGTATAAAAACAAAGCTCTGACGATAATCAATCTCGTCAGAGCCCTTATTATTTAACTGCATCTTTTGGCACTTTACCTGCTTTGAATACTGGTGTAGTACCTTCTGCTATTTCAATCTCTGCACCTGTTTGTGGGTTTCTGCCCTTGCGTGCTGCTCTTTTGCGAGTTTCGAATGTACCAAAGCGTACAAGCGTAACTTTGTCTCTATCTTTAAGTGATATTGTAATGCTTTCTAATGTTGCGGTTAAAATGCTTTCAGCATCCTTTTTCGTTATACCTGATTTGTCTGATACTAATTATGATGTGTTCGACTCATATCACTTTTTATCATATTTATAACAGCAAATTTTATTATTGATTTTGTACAAATTTCCACTTCTTCTTTTTTATCTAAACATAATGTTATAATAGTTTTTTCTTTGGCTTTATCATAAAAAGGGCTAAAATCACTTGCTGTCATCAAATTATCGTTTGAATTTACAAAAATATAATCATTCTTATTGAATTCTTTTAATGATGTTTGAAGTGATTTTAAATCTAGATACAAATTGTACGGCAAATCTAGTTTGTATTCTCTATATGGCTGTTCTTGATACGTAACCTTAAACAGCCTTTTTTCACTATCAAAATTCTCCCATTTGAACTTACATAGCATATTAAATTTAAAACCATAAATAAGCAATAATTTTATTGCAACTCTAATTTTACTACTTAACGGAGTGTCCTTAATATCATCAAGTGTCTGTATAATTACTCCTGCAAATTCTTCACGTAAAGGTCGGTTACTATCTGGTTCTTTAAGAAACTTTATTTTATTATTTATGATAATAGTTTTAATTTCATCTTTATGTACAGAAAAAGATTTTTCGTTATATAGCTTATTTTGCGGAAACTTATGATTAATTAAAACTTGATAGAAGCTATACAATGCTAATAAAAAGTCACCTATTGCACCAAAACTATAAACAGAGTCATTTTCTCTTATATAATATATTGCAGAATTTATTATATTACTTTTTGTAAATTCTTCAGTAAAAACTTCTTCTGCATTTCTACAAGTCGAAAAATTTTCTAAGACGTAAGGAATTAAATAATCTTTTAATTTATACACGTGAAAATCAAAAAGACCCTTTGAAATTTTCATACCATACTCTACAACCATATTTTCAAGTTCATATCTCATACTCGAATTTTCCATATATCCTCCAGTTGTGGTCAAAATTGTGGTCAATAGACCATTTTATCTAATATGTAATAATTTACAAAAAGCCCTTATCCATAATAGATAAAGGCTTTTGCTGTGGTTGCGGGGAGCGGATTTGAACCACTGACCTTCGGGTTATGAGCCCGACGAGCTACCGGACTGCTCCACCCCGCGATATTTATTTTTCGCTGCTCATATATATTAACACACTATAAATAGTTTTGTCAAGTGTTTATATAATATTTATTATAATTAAAATTGTTTATATGTTATTTTAGAAATTTACTTAAGAAAATTAATGAATACCAATTATAAAACGCGGCAATTATGGTTTGTTGAACGGAGGTGAAATCCAATTGAAATGATTTGGAACGTGCTTCTTGAGAAGTTTTTTGAAATTAAATATCAAGATTTGCTTGTTTTATAAGAATTATTTAATAAATAAGTTTTACAGATGTTTACAAAGAATTCATATAATGCTATAATTATGTAGTTGTGATTCTATTTTTAAAAAAGGAGTACGAAAAATGAAGCAGTTTATGGATGAAAAATTTATGTTGAATAACCCTACGTCTATTGAGCTATATGATAATTATGCAAAGGATATGCCTATATACGATTATCACTGTCATCTAAACCCGAAGGAAATATGGGAAAATAAAAGATATGAAAATATAACGCAAATGTGGCTTTATGGTGACCATTACAAGTGGCGGGCAATGCGCTCGAACGGGATTGAAGAAGAATATATAACAGGAAGCGCGAGCGATTTTGATAAATTTTTTGCTTATGCAAAAACTGTTCAGCATTGTATTGGGAATCCTCTTTATCATTGGACTCACCTTGAGCTTAAAAGATATTTCGGAATTGACGAAGTGATTAGCGAAAAAACCGCGCTAAACATTTGGGAGAAGGCAAATGAAAAGCTGAAAAGTGAAGGCTTTAGCGTAAGGGAGATAATTAAAAGCTCCAATGTTAAGATTATTTGTACAACTGATGACCCTGCTGACAGCTTGGAATACCACATAAACATAAAGAATGAAGGGAAGATGGATTGCCTTGTGTTACCAACCTTCAGACCGGATAAAGCAATTGAAATAAACAAAGTTGGCTTTGCAGATTACATAAAAATTTTGGGAAATGTGTGTGGTGCGGATATTTTAAGCGTTAACGGTCTTTTAAGCGCACTGGAAAGCCGTGTTTATTATTTTCATGAGAATGGGTGCAGAATATCAGATAACGGTTTTGATTATGTTCCTTTTAGGGCGGCGGATTTGGCAGAGGTTGAGGGTATATTTAAAAAAGCAATGTGCGGTAGTAAGGTTGAAGCTTTTGAAGAAGAAAAATATAAAACCTTTATACTTCAATTTTTAGGCAGGTTATACGCAAAATTGGGCTGGACTATGCAGCTTCACATAGGTGCGCTTAGGAATAACAACACGGCAATGTTTGAAAAAATTGGAGCGGATACAGGCTTCGATTCAATTCATGATTTGGAGATTGCCTATTCACTTTCGAAATTCTTGGATTCTTTAAATTTAACAGACGAATTGCCAAAAACAATACTTTATACTCTTAATCCTAAAGATAATTATGTGCTTGGCACAATGCTTGGTAATTTTCAAGGAGGAGGTATACCCGGGAAGATGCAATTCGGCTCCGCATGGTGGTTTAATGACCAAAGAGATGGTATGGTAGAGCAAATGAAGGCGCTTGCAAATTTAGGACTGCTTAGCAAATTTGTTGGTATGTTAACGGATTCCAGAAGCTTTTTGTCATACACTCGTCATGAATATTTCAGAAGGATTTTATGTAATTTACTTGGTGAATGGGTGGAAAACGGTGAATTTCCAAAGGATATGGATTTGCTTGGCGATATTGTTAAAAATATCTGCTTTTATAATGCGGACAGATATTTTAAATTAACTGACTAAATGATTAATTTAAATCGCTTATAGAGGCTTCTATATAATTTGCTGAAAAACAAAACGCCGCTTTGTGATATTTTGTTTTTTTATGAAAGAAAAGCTTTATGCTTAAATAATTTTTGATGCAGGCTTGTCAAAAAACTGTTGGTAAGCCTGCAAAAAAAATATTTAAAAAGTTATGAATTGTTTGACATATTTTATTTTGTGTGTTATAATAGCTAAGGTTCAAAATTTCTGCTGGATTGTGTAATGGTAGCACGACAGACTCTGACTCTGTTCGTATGGGTTCGAATCCTATTCCAGCAACCATATCTAAACCGTATCAAATCCGCAGATTATAAGGGTTTGAATACGGTTTTTGCTTTGTGCGCAGGAATGGTTTCTTTTTGGATTTTATGTCGCTTTAATAACTCTTATCCCTATGATTGCTGACGATTTTAGCTCATTTAGCAAAAAATACCAAAAGAGAATATTGATTTTGTATATTTTCAACAAATTATTAAAAATATTATATAATTGTGTTGACAAATAATCACAAAAAACATATAATGTATGTACGCAATAATTTATGGAGGTCGCTCGGTGTATAGCAAAGAAAAGACAAACGCAACCGAATGTAATAATCAAAGCATACATAAATTTTCAGATGAAAAATTAGTTTTGCTGGCGGCTGAAGGAAATTCCGAAGCACAGGATATAATATTTCGCAAATATAAAAATTTTGTTAGAGCAAAATCGCGAACATATTTTTTGATTGGTGCGGATAATGACGATATCGTTCAGGAAGGAATGATTGGTCTTTATAAAGCTGTTAGGGATTTTAAGGAGGACAAGCAGGTTTCCTTTAAGGTTTTTGCGGAATTATGCATCACAAGGCAAATTATCACTGCTATAAAAAGTGCCACAAGAAACAAACATTTTCCTCTTAATTCATACATATCACTTAATAAGCCTGTTTATGAAGAAGAAGCGGAGCGAACACTTATGGATATTCTTGCGGAAGAAAAGGTCTGCGATCCGGAGGAATTAATCTTAATTAAAGAATCAATGGCGATTCTTGAGCAAAAAATTAAAGTCGAACTTAGTGATTTTGAAAGAACGGTTCTTATGCTCTATTTTGATGGCTGTTCTTATCAGCAAATATCAGATAAAGTTGGCAAGCATATAAAATCCATTGATAACGCTTTGCAAAGGATTAAAAGAAAATTATCAAAAATAGACTTCGAAACAGAAAAATAGTATCCGAAGTGAACGGGGTTCACTTAATATAGACCACGTAGCTCATGTTAGTTAGAGTACTATAAAAGGGGAAATCGGTGCAAATCCGATCGTGGCAAAAAGTATTTTCAAAGTGAGGGGAAAAACAATGTACGAAGACAAAACGCTAGTATGTAAAGATTGTGGTGCAGATTTCATCTTTACCGCGGGAGAACAAGAATTCTATGCAGAGAAAGGTTTCCAAAATGAACCTACTCGTTGCAAGGATTGCAGAGTTACTCGCAAAGATGCAATAAAAGCATCAAGAGAAATGCATACTGCAACATGTGCGCAATGTGGATGTGAAGCTAAGGTTCCATTTAAGCCAAGAAACGATCGTCCAATTTATTGCAGTGAATGTTTTGCAAACAACAAATAATCCCCTTTACTTTCGGGAATATTAATGAGCAAAACAGATAGGATTTGAATATCCTATTAAATTTAAAAGAGTGTGTATTTAAAAAGCAATTGCTTTTTAGTACACACTCTTTTTTAATGTGCAATATCTACTTTCGGCAATCCAAAGTTTGGCAGAAGTTTATCATTATAGTGCTTGCAAATTAAACAAAATTGTGATATAATTAAATAAAATATAAGTGAAAAGGATGAGTAAATTTGTATAAAATGTCAATGACCATAATTTCAGTTTTGATGGTAATGATTTTATGTTTAAGTGGATTTGTAATGACTGTGGGTGCAGAAGAAATGGGTATTACAGTAGTAATTGATGAGAATACAGTTGATTTTGGTCAAGAACAGTTGCCGTTTTTGGCTGAAAGTGGACGTACCTTGGTGCCAATGAGGAAAATTTTCGAAGCTATGGGCGCTACACTTCAATGGGCGGAAGATACACAAACTGTCACAGCAACTAAGGGAGACAATACCATTGTTATAAGAATTGGCGACAAGGTAGCAAAGAAAAATAATATAGAATTAACTATGGATCAACCTGCAGAACTAATCAGTGGCAGAACATTTGTTCCTATTAGGTTTGTTAGTGAATCGCTTGGAGCAAAAGTAGATTGGATTGATGAAACAAAAACAATATTGATTAATACAGTTACTTCGAAAAACCTGAAAGTACTTGCAATTGGAAATAGCTTTTCTACAGATGCAGGCAAATATTTGCATGATATAGCAGCTGCTGATGGTATGGATTTAACATTTGTAAATTTGTATATTGGAGCGGCTAATTTAAAAAAACATTGGGATAATGCAGAAACGGGTTCAAATTCGTATGCTTATGAATTAAATGGTGAATCTACTGGGAAAATGGTTTCGATAGAAGAAGTTTTACTAAGTGATGACTGGGATTATATTACAATGCAACAGGGGAGCTTTGAGAGTGGTATAGAGGATTCGTATTACCCGTACATAGAACTTCTTGCAAAGAATGTTAAAGAATTAGAACCGAATGCAGAACTTATAATTCATCAAACATGGGCATATGAAAAAGACTCAAAACATAAAGGGTTTCTCAATTATAATTCTAACCAAGCAACGATGTTTAATGCTGTAAAAGCTGCTTATGATAAAGCATCTACTAAGGTAGGTTTATTGACTTTAGTTGATGGTACGGAAGTTTCGCCAGGAAAGAAACCTTTGAGAATTATACCAGCTGGTAAGGCTTTTCAAAATGCAAGAGAGAACCCGATTTTTAATACTTCGTATGGCGATGGTAATCTGGCAAGTTTAAACAGAGATGGATACCACGCAAGTTTGTCTTTTGGGAGATATCTTTTAGGTGCTGTATGGTATGAATGCCTTACAGGTAACCAAATAGCGAACAACACATTTAGTCCTTCAGATGTTTTAAAAAGCGAATTAGACACTTTGAAAAAAGCTGCTCATGATGCGGTTATAGAATATGGTTGGAAATAAACGATAATATAAATGAGCGAGCAAAATATGATATGATTATATGAGAGTATTAGCTATTATGTGTAACTCTGATGATATGAATTAGCATGCAGCGGAATGCTTATAAGGTGCAAAAAAGCTTCCTCTATATTGATTATCAAATATAGAGGAAGCTTTTTTATATAAAATTTATTTTGTCATGTTGTTAGCGTATTCTTGGCTAATTTCAAGCTTTAGTGGCTCGCCTTTTTCAAATCTCTTAATATCTTCTATCAAGTTTAGGGTTACAAACTTTCTGCGGTCAACGGTAGGACCTCCCATATGCGGCATCAAGAGAACGTTTTCCAAGCCCCTTAGTTTGCTGTCAACGGGTAGAGGTTCCTTCTCGTAAACATCTAATGCTGCCTTAAATCTATTTTTCTGCAATTCTTCAGCAAGGGCTGCCTCATCTATTACACTTCCTCGTGCTGTATTTACCAATAAAGCACCATCGGGAATTATCTGTAAAAGTTCCTTGCCAATTAAATGATAGGTGGCTGGTGTCTGTGCAGAGTGGACAGAGATAATTTTACATGTTTTAAATATTTCTTCTATACTTGCAGATTCTATGCCATATTCCTGTTGCAATTCATCAGATAAATACCTTGAATTAACTTTTATTTTAGCACGAAAAGGCTTGAGCATCTTAACAAGACATTTGGAAATCATTCCAAAACCAATAAGCCCAATTGTCTGATCCAATAGCCCTTCGTTATAAAATCCTGATTTTGCCCATCCGCCTTCATGGACTTCTTGATTATATAGTGGAATATCTCGAAGTGAAGAAAGAATATATGCAATTACACCTTCAGCAACTGATTCTGCATAAATAAGATTACCCGTGAGAACCTTAATTCCTCGTTGATATACAGCTTCGCTCCCGATACCGGCAGCAGAACCGCCTGTGTGTGCAATTATTTTTAATCTATTAGCATTATCTAAAACACATTCTTCGAAGTTTCTGGTTCCCCAACCAGTAATACATACATCAATATCCTTAATTTTCTCAACCATTTCTTCTGTTGTAAATTGATTGCTGGTTTTATTCCATTCTACATTACCCAATTCATTTAATTTCTCTTCAACTTCTTTTGGAATGAATGTATCTTTTGCAACTCCAACCGGAATGGTTACAAGTATATTCATTAGTTTCACCCTCTCATAATATTAAATATTTATACTTTATTGTTCATTGCTGATTACCATCAATCCATTAGCGACAGAGCGTTCAGCGCCGTCGGACGGATTATTTAAAACACTTACTCCAACATCACCTAGTTTTCGTGCCGCAAATGTGGTTGAGCCGCCGCCGTCAAAATTAACTGCTTGAACTGCTCCCCATGATTTAAGAAGCTTAGCAACTTCTCTATATGTAGCCCCATTGCTGTATGAAGCGTTACGCCCATCAATTACAAGCATAATTGCTGTTCCGTCTGCTCGAAGTCCTATAGCAGTTCTTGGGTCATGGTCATCTGCAAGAGTATCAATTGTATCAAGATCTGATGGTATTTCACCTTTATCTAAAAGAACTGCTCCGGAACCTACTGCCTCTTTAACATTAGCCCATTCTTGATTTAAACCAATTGTAATGTTAACTAAGTCCCCTGCTACCAGCTTTTGAAGGCTTGGTCTACCGGCATCACTAATGCCTGACAACACAAGCTGTCCGGGCAGTATTGCTGTATCTGCTAAGCCGTCACGAACCTCATGCACTGTTGTTTCTATTGTTTGACCTGCTTTTACAGTTCCACTTATTACGTTTAAAACAACCTCTGTGCCTTGCTTGATGGTATGATCAGTTTTGGTGCTTGAACCAAACGCAGGAGTATATAAGCCCATTGAAAAGGTTGTGTTTCGAGATTTGTTGATAAAGTTTAAATTTACAGTTTCAGTCGGCATATGAGCTTGAATAGTAAATACTGGCATACCAATTACTATTTTATCATCATTTGTAATACCAACAGCATTTCTTCCTATAGAACTGGAAAGAATTTCATTATTATTTATTAATGCCCCATTTGGAACTCCTGTTGTAAAATTATAAAAATCTCCATTAATAGCAGCTACTACGCGTTTTCCGCTTACACTTGCATTGTTTGCAATTGTGGACATTTTTTGAATTAAATTGGGACTTCTATTGGCAAAACCTGCGCCCAATGTTATATTTGGATTTGCGGGGTCAAAATCTAATCGAAATATTTTTTGCGGACCGAATGGTGAGCTTACATTGTATATTGTTTGTATTGCCGTTGGTGCAATTGTTGTGATTGACTTACTCAAAACAGAGCCGAGAGTCAATTTTTCTGTATATACTAGGTTAGGAAAATTTTCATTAATATAATATGGATTCATAAAGGCTGAACCGTCACTCCATACCATAATCTTAAGGGTTTTTCCTTGTAAACTTTCAGGAGCTGTAAATGTTGCATTAAGTGTACTGTCTGTTGCAAGAGCCAGGCTATTGTTTGAAATACCTACACTGACAAGTTGATTGCTTGTATCATTGTAAACTGCCGCTGCAAGGAAAATAGGGAATTCAGTGCCTGTTTTATTAACAATATCAACTGATGCCCTTACTTGCTTATTAGCCACAAATTCAGTAAATGGTGTTGCATCAACATTTGTAAATGTAACATCACTTATGTATTTATAATCATCATCTATATATCCAAGAGTAATATCATCAAAATAAGATGCATATGTCGTCCATAAGGCACTAACACCGGGTGCAAGGCGAATATATCTTGTATTTGGCATAACTTGTACTTCTATCTGCAAATCATCCCATGCATTTTCCGAAGTACCTGTAACTGTTGCACCTGCAGTCTTTGTGGTTTTTCTTAACTCTATTCCCGATGAATCATATTCATAGAAAACAAGTTGAGACCTTGAGCCCATTAAAGCTCCACCAACTTCACGCTCATTATAAGTTGAATAATTCACAACATATGTAGCTCCGACTCTTGCCTTAATAAGTGGTGTTGAAATTTCAATGCCGTTATCAGAACTATTATCAGTTAATTTTAAACTGCTAAACCCGCTTTTGCTTTGCATTTTTGAAATGCTGTATGAGGTTGCAGGGTCAACTGTTCCGATTGGAGACCAGCCTGTAACTATGCCACCTTCACCAACTACATCTTCAAAATCTGCATTTTCAATAGGTTCCCAAGCATTTGCTACTATTGGTTCAGGCATTTGTATAGCCGTTCCTGTGGAATAGAAATTAATATCATCAATATAGGCTGCTCCTTTTTGAGTTCCTACCTGATAAAACTGTATCTGAACCCATGCAGTAAGTGCAGGCGCCGCAGGCTGGTCGAGTGAAAGAGTCATCCATCTATCTTTAAAACTTCTGCCTGTCTCTGACATCTTTTTATACTCAACTGTTGAAATAGGTGTCTTAGCTGCATTATAGAATACAAACTTTGCATACATCGACTCCGGAGATGCCGCACCATCAGCACCTAAATTAGATGGAAGAAACACCTTAAAATCCGCCTTGAAAGCATTACCCGGCAAAGCTGAATATAAATTTGACCCTATTGATGTTATAGGAGCACTGCTATCATAGACAAGTAAGCTATTATTACCTGAAAACTTATTGGTATTCGTAACATTAAAGTAGTTAGTTGCGTTTACGGTAGTCGCTATGTTTTTCCAACCGGGAACAGGATTATCGACAACGTCGGTTACAGCTTGCTCAAAATCAGAATTGCTAAGCGAAACCTTGTTAAAAACTTTTGTTGTTGCTGCCGGAGCTGTTCCTGTACCATATTTATATATATGTACATCATCAATATATACTTTAGTAATTGCAGTGTTTGACGTGAAATTGTTATTGAAAATTACGAGTTTTACATAAGTTGGAGTATCCGAAGGTGCTGTTGTTACGGGAAGAGTTGCTGTTGTCCATTCACCCTTATTACCCATTGTAACACTTGTTATACCTGTCATTGAACGTAATGCACCGTTAGAATGATAAAATCTAAATTGTGCATAAGCTGAATTTGAGCCTCTCTCTGTACCCGATTGATCAATTCCAACAATACCATTAGGAATGTAGTATTTAAGCTGAGCAGTCCATTTGGTACCGGCTGTAGCTCCTGCTATTTGTGAAGTTGCTACTTCTGTTGTGCCACCACCAGTTAAACTTGAACTCATGTCGTAAATCAAAAGACTTTTCGTGCTGTTAGCATCTTCGCCGGTATGTGCCATTTCATCAGTAATTTGAGCATAATTATAATCTAATGGGTTTGAAACATTAGAATCATAAACTGATTCGTTCAACCAACCGGGAAGTGGGTCGGCTCCACCATTATCCTCGAAGCCACTGTTTGCAATTGGAATTTCATAATACCCTGTTGGAACAGCCGGAGCTTCTGCGGATACTACCAAATTGAAGCTGGTTAAAACCACAAATAAAGTAAGCGCAAGTGCAAGTCCTCTTTTTTTAAAATTGTACATAAATCTTCCTCCTAAATATTGAATTTAAAATTGCGAAACACCTGCGGAGGATATTCGGTCATGACTATTACAACGAATTAAACCCTGCTCGGGTGTATATACATGATCATTGAAAGGAAGACGTATGTCATCCAACTCTGATAGAGAATAAAATTCTCCATTAATATATCCTTCTATGCGAAAGGATGCTGTATCAATGTTTTGCAGAACTCCACCTATACGGCTATCGACAATCTCAAATCCCTGTGGCTTAAAATATTTATGCCACTGTTTTCTATATAATTTGCCGAGAATAACAGTATTCTCACGCAATTTGCAAAGCTCATTTTTTAACAAATTAGAAAGTGTGGTTTTGTCATCGTTGTCGTATGCTTCTTTAATTTTAATGCCAATATCGCATTTTAAAGCTAAAACAACTGCAAATTGTGAATAGAAGTTTAGTATATCAGACCAATTATCATTGTTTTTTGCATGTTCTGCCATTGTTTTTGATAATTTTTCGTAGTGATTATTAAATTCTAGGCCCTTGATATTAGCATCAAACAAACCTGCCATTATATTTTGATAGAAAATACATTTTGATGGATTTTCTGTTATGATATTACCGTTGCCATGTATATCATCAAATGCTGATATATCGTAAAATGCTTTGAAATCGGCCCCGGCACAGAATTTGAAACGCTCTGCAATGTGCTTATCATCAGGCTTATCGCAGTAATTAAATTCGGCATATAGCTGCCATCCAAGTGCAGATGTAAAAATGTTTGTTTCTGCACCGTTATCGCCCCAAAGAGTAGCGACTACTTCTTTAATATTGTTATTTTTGCAAGCTTCAAGTCCGGCTCTGCTTGTTGCAAAAGTCTTACCATAGTTTACGCACATTCCATTCCACGTCCAAATACCACCTGCGAAAATTGTATTTCTGCCAATTTGATGATGTTTGACTAGCATCTTTCCATATTCCGCTGTTTTATCGTGATAATAATCCCAATATACCAGTGAGATATCCTCAGGCACAGTTGATGAAATTTCAGGAGTTATAACAACCGCCTCATCGTAGTATGAACCGTTTTTAGATTGCAACCTAAAATACATATCACTCCATAACATTGGCTCGAAACCATATTTTGACGTTATCTCTAAAACTTTTTTAACATGAGTGGTCATTATGTCAAACCGCTTGGTATAGCCATTTTTGTTTAAATATTTACCTAAGCCAAGCGAAAACGCCTCATCCATACCGATATGAATTCTTTTGCTTTCAAAGACACCTTGCCACCAGCCCACCATTTTATCAATGAATTCATATGTTTTTTCCTCACCCACCAGAAGTATGTCGGGTGTATCTATCATATCTGTAGCATAGTTCCACTTTAGGGCTTGTTTCAAATGGGCTAAGGTTTGTATGCAGGGAACCATTTCAATTCCAAATATCTTAGCAAATCTACCAACTTCGATTAGTTCTTCTTTTCCATATGAACCTCTCATATATCCAAAGTAAGGTAGTTCATCAATTTTATAAACATCCTCAGTATATATCATTAATGTATCTAATCCCATAATTGCCATCATTTCCAGCATAGTTTTGATTGACTCAACCGTCATAACAGCATTGCGCGAGCAATCGGCCATTATACCACAGCTTGAAAAGGCTGGTATTTGTTTTAAGTTTAATATTTTCTTTTTTTCAATATGCTCAATTGCTAATCCCAATGCGCGAAAAAACTCTATTTTTCTTGAGTAGCCTATTTTTATAATTCCGTTACAAATTGTAACCTCAAGCCCATTCGCAATCTTTTCAACAGTAATATCTATACCCGTGCCTATTTCATAACACAGCCTGTTTTTTAATAAATCAATTCCTTCTTTTACCTCGTCAAGATATCCGTTAAACTGAATTACCATAAATTCACGCCCCCAAATATTTTTATCTCTACAACTTACTACACAATATAGATTGTATTTCATAAAAAGTGATTTGTAAATCAGGGTTTATTCTACATTAATTATTAAGTCACAATTATAATAAAAAATGCTACGAACTGCATTTAACAGGCAGTTCGTAGCATGTAGAAATAGATGGGGTTGTAGAAAATTTTAATTCTTTATTCCTTTAATCTCTCGATATTGCGTTGGAGAAAATCCGTTGTATTTTTTGAAAGTGTTTGTAAATGTTGTTGCATTGGCATACCCTACTTTTTCAGCAATATCATTAATTTTCATATCAGTTTGGGTTATAAATTCCTTAGCCTTTGCCATTCGTATATTTGTTAAATATACGGTAAAACTCTCCTTGCACTCACGACTGAAAAAATTCGAAAAATATTTTGGAGTAGTGCCGAATAATTTTGACATATTTTCGAGATATAAATCTTTGTCATAATTTTCATTAATATATTGTGTTATTGAAGCCATATTAAGCTTAGAACCAAAAGCAGTATTTTCATTACCAACATTAAGGCGAATGATGTTGGAAAAAATTCTTGTTGTTTTTTCGGCACTTAATTCAGCCGGATTATTCATCTGGCGTGCAATCATTTGCTCCATCATCATAATATCATTATTGTCACATTTAGATAACATAAGAGCATCTGCTACAATAAAATAAAGAGTATTTATAAGAATTTTATATCTTTTACAAAATATTCCGCTTTCTATGTTTTTATTAATAATTGATTCAATAATTTCAATACATTCATTTTTCATACCAGCTAGAATAAAATTATGTATTTTATTCTTAGCTTCATCAGGCAGATATATAACGCCAGATGGGTCAATTGTATTTATATCTATAATGTCACTATTTTTTCCAACAATCCTATATTCACGACATGTTCGCAAATCGCCATATGCTTCATATAGCCCTGAAAGGGATTCATAAACAGCACTTACAAAAAGTGAACAACGATTTTTTTCACTATATGGCGAGGATGCTTTAATAAACGCCTTGCAGACATTATTTTTGTCGTTACTATCGGGATTGAAACCGATAATATAAATATAATTATGTGCGTTTTCTTCAATTACCACACAGGGAAGACCGGTTTTTTGAGCAATTTCCATAGCAATATTATAGTTAGTTTTATTTTCACTTTCTGTCTTTGAAATTTCTAATGCAATTAACATAATAGATTGGTAATCGGATACATCTTCAAAAATCGTATTTACTATACTGCTGTTTTTATTGTAATAAGAACTACTATTGATTATTTTCATGAATAAACTTATTTTCACTTCATCTTTTATTTCTTTAATTTTGACTGTGTTTTCCTTGTTTTCGGCCAGCATATTTGCTATTTTATTCTCTAAAAATTCCGCCGAATCACTAACGCTTTCCTTGCCTTGAAAATTAAACATTGATATAATATTTTTAAGAGGTTTGTTTATATATACGCTAAATACAATAGCAAGTAACACTCCAAGAATTAGGCTCATTATGATTAACAAGACCGAAAAATCAATGACAAAATTTGTGCCTGAGCTGTCGGGAAATCTCACAAGATACAAATAGCCGTTGTAATCGGACTTGCTTATATAGTATTTAGTTTTATTTGCAATAATACTGGAAATTCCACTTGGCGCTAACAATATTTTTTCTTTGCTTATATTAGAAGCATTATCATCTGATGTTATTATAATATTGCCCTCATTATCATAAATGCTTAAAAGCACTCCGCCTTTTTCTCCCGAATGGTTAAAATTACTTAAAATAATGTTTGTATCAACAAATATCACTGAAATGAAGTTGCTTTTGTTCATTAAGGTGCTATTCACTAAAGCAAAAAGATTTCTTTGCTCGTTGAATCCTGAAATTTTGTCTGTATAAATAGAATCTCTAATTACAATCGTTTTATGCCTAGTGGTGGTAAAATCCTTCCAAAACTTAGACATATACTGAGGATTTGAATACATTTGTTCAAAGAACACTTTAAAATCAATAGAACCTTTTGAAGTTAAATTTATATTAGAATTCTTAGACATTAACACAATTTCATTTATATAGCTCTTTTCGCTCATAATTGAAGCAAGATTGTTAAATACATCCTTCAATTCTTGTTTTGTCTCAATATCACCACTATCAGACACAATTATATTTGTACGCATAAGTTCGATAGACATAAAAGTATTATTTAATTCTTTGAAAACCCCATTCATATGCTGTGTGACATTTTCCACAACAAGCAGATTGTTATTTTCAATCTCATTTGATAGATTATTTACACTTCTTGTGTAAATATAGCTGCTTATAATTAACATGAGTAATACAAGAAACAAAAAAGCAAAAAGAGATCTTTTAAATGTTTTGTCAAAAAATATTTTAGAAACATTCATACTTTTCTCACTCCTTTATAAACATTATGTCATAAAAAATCAAATTTTGCAATGTCAAAAATATGAACATGCATAAAATAAAATAAATATATAGTAAAATATCATATTTTAAATGGTACTTCAAGTGGAATTAGCTTATTAGTTAACCAAAGAAATGCCTTGATATATGTGTTAGCTGTTATCTCGGATGGCAACATAAGCTTGGTAGTGACTGTCTTGCTGTTTAATGATTCTGGGATACTCGCAGAAGTAATAGAGGTTACTAAAAGTTTGTTTGAGCTATTAATTTTATTATATGATGCCAAAATTAACTGTACATCTCTATTGGAAACAGCGCTGCTAAACATTAAATCAGCCTTTCCATATACATAAGCATTAGCTGTTAATTCATTCAGCGGTAACGTGCAAAGTATATCGGAATATATTCCGAAATTTTTTATTACTACGTTTGGATTTATAGTGTTTTTAGTAATATTAATTTTATAAAAATCTGCTGACTTCGTATAATAGATATTGCCATCATTATCAATATCCATTAAATTGACATTATAATTAGTTTTGCTTTTTAAATCAATATATTCTAATGTATCAGTATCAATTATAGTTATCCCGTTTTGTGTAGTGTAAAGAAGTCCATCTGCTGAAAACCTCAGATATGTTGGTCGCCAAAAATGACCGTCACCGGACCAATTACATGGACCAACCATTTTTGTTTTTACAAATTCACATGTTTCGGGATCCATAGCAAACAAGAATCCCTGAGCAGCTCCCCAAATAAGTCCATCAGTGCCAACCTCAAGATCACCGATTAATTTAACTGGTCCCGGAACCTCTGAAGGCCATTCAGGTATGAATTCTTTAATCTTTCTGCCCTGAGCTACATCCCAAACAAATATTTTGGCTTCTGTTTGATTTGGTTCAATGCCAAGCCCACCCGAAACGCTGGTTGAACCGTATATTTTTCCGTTTTTGTAAGCTATTCCAACAATACTTTGATCTTGAATAACATTTCTATATACATTCAAAACACCTGTAGTCTCGTTATATATCGAAAGTGCACCGCCAAGCTTGGAATAGTCCGGTACTGAGCCGGCGAATATCATTCCGTCACCACTATCAATGATATATGGTCTGCTTTGCTCATTCCCTATGGCAAATGCTTTTTTTGGATTTCCTGTTCCAATAGGAATCGTTGTATCAAATACTTGTAATTCTGCTGAGGGGTATATGCCGAAATAAACTTTATCATTAACAGCTCTGATTGCTTCTGTCTGACCCATTGAGAAGGAGCGTGTTATTTCTGTTTCGATATCATATTCAACACACACATCACCCAGATATGTACCGATATATACCTTATTGTTATTACCTAAAGCTAAATTTTGCAGTGATATTGCGCCGCCTTGTATGGTTGCTTCTATAGTTTTTACAGACTTTTGTGTTATGTTTGCAAATATAGGTTTGCCCGTAGAATTTACCGTTACAAGTGTATTGTTGCCATAAGTAGGATATGATGCATTACTGATGTTTGCCCACCAAAATTGCCTGCTTCCGGTGCCGTAATTTACTATATCTGTAACAGCAAAGGTGTTAAGATTAATTGATTTTAACTTACCATTTGCAATTACATAAGTAAATCCATTCTTTGCCGGTGAAGCGTACAAGCCTGCCGCTTTTGGAATGATAAAGTTTTTCCACGTTTCAGTTGCACAATCATAAACAATCCAAACATTGTTTTTTGTGCCATCACTAGTATGTGTTCCTGAGTAAATAATAAGATAATTATTTACAAGAGTCATAGAATATATAGAATCAACTTCTGTATAGTAATTAAGATTGCTGGGAACATAAATAGGTGTTTTAATACCGGTTATGGGATTTATTTTAACAAGATAAGCTCTTGGAGACCCAGCAGTGCCTGCATAAATATTTCCGTTATAATATGCGACTGAACGAGTATATTCATGCCCCGAATATGATTCACCATAATTTGTATAGGTTTTACTATTAATATTATATCTTACAACGCCTCCACTTGGATATGTACCTGTAAAAAGGTTTCCCTGACCATCAAATGCCAATTGATATGCTGCAGTTTGACCATCAATTGACCCTAAATCCTCCACCGTCTTTGTAATAAGATTATAACAAAACAGCTTTGCGGAAGAAGAACCGGCTATATAAATATTGCCACTGACATCCTTACCGTGCGCCGAGGAACTAGCAATCCCCGGCAATTCAAAACTTCGGAGCAGTATGTTGTTATCCATATCATATACATTGAATACACAAGGTGTTCCACTTGCGGTAGTGTACATAACATTAACGCCATCCTCCACACTGATAACACAATCAAGTGTTGCTACTTTTTTCACAGGGGTTGATATGAATGATGGATTAGAAATATTAAGAGATGTAAGTTTTTCTGATGCAAATTCAGCACACTCAACAAAATGCCAATCCATAATAAATGTGAAAAATAGTAATAGTGCCAGCAGCTTATAGTTTTTGATAATCCTCAAAGTAATCCATCCCTTAAATATCATCATTCCTCTTTTGTGCTTCATTATAAATGCTTGTCATTTTATCCAAGCCCAGCGATTCCATTTTCTTAACCCATTCATTCCATTGCTCATTTCCAAATGAAGGATTTATTACATACATTGTACTAAAATGGTCTGCTTCATTTTTAAGCTGAATTTCTAAATTTTTTATTGTTTCAAGTTCAGTGGAACTGAAGGAGAGGATTGGGTCAATTGGTTCAACAAGATTATTGTTTATAATTAAATCCTGTGCCTCTTTTTCTTTATCCGAATAATTAAAATAAATACTACGCTTATCCATTCTTGTATATGTACCTTCAATAAACATGCCATATTTTTCTGATAAATCCATAATTCCAATTGTTTTATCAGGTGGAAAAGCAGGATATGTAATCCTTCCTGAAGAATCTTTTACATATGTAATGCCTTCAACACCAAGTGTAAGAAGTTCTGTTCCCGAATTACTGGTTATATAATCAAGCATTTTTAAAGAAATTTCTGTATTTTTATTGTTAGCAACAACAGAACCATAACCTTTCGATTCAATCTTTGGGAATTGAATAGCAGTTCCCTTAGAACCAATTGGCTTACCAAAACTTAAATTATATTCAGGAATATTTGACTTAACCTGTTCTCTAAACATATCCAGACGCCCAATCCAATCAAAGGTAACAAATGCCTTTTCCTTTTGTGTCATTTTTGATGTCCAGCTCGCCTGTGTATCCGATATGAATTCTGCATCTAAAAGCTTTTCTGCATACAATTTTTTAAGGAAATCAAGCATATCCTTATATCCCGGGTCCGTAAAAATAGGTTTCCATATTTGTTCATCTTCATTGTAATAAGTGGTGTCTCCTTGAAGTCCCCAACCAATTCTATAATCTGCGAATATTTTGCTCTTGGTTTTGGATGTAAGTGGGATGCTTTCCGGATAAATTTGCTTAAGCTGTTTGAGTGCCTGATAAAACTCCTCAGTATTGCTCCATGGCTTTATACCATGTTTATCAAAAATATCTTTTCTGTATAGAAATCCATGGTTAACCGGTCTTTGAACATCATATTTAGGCCAATAATAAAGGTTTCCATCCCCTGCAATCATTGCTTTGAAAAACTTGTTGTTTTCAGGGTCATCTACAAAAATGCGCTTATAATTGGGCAAAAGATGAATGAATTGGTTTATTGCTGCAAATCCGCCCTGCATACCAAATTCATTGATTTCTCTAAAGTTCATTGAGGAACCGGGCAAAATATCTGGTATCTGACCAGATGAAATTAGAACCTTTGCCTTTTCTCTAAGGTTTGCAGATGGAACCTCAATAGTTTTAATGTTTACGCCTGTTCGTCTGGAAAGCTCTTTAATAACAAGTGAATCTGTTCTGTTAACAAAGTCGCTTTCTATCATCATCGTAATTGTAACATCTTTTGTATCAGTGATAGGGAGCTTTAAACCACCTGTATCACCAATATTAGCTGATAGAATTGCTGCGTCATTTTGGGTTGCAGATTCTTTGCTTCCACAACCTGATATGGCTGCAACGCAAATTGAGATAACAGTTACAGTAACAAAAAACTTTTTCATAAAAAGACACCTCTGTTTGTTTAATGAGTATATATAAAAAAATTAAGTTAAAACCTATATACATTATAACTTATATTATATATAGCGTAAACAAAAACATTTACATATAGTTATGAGATATTGTTTTTGAAAAATTATTTACTTTATATTTCTTAAAACATAAAGCTTTAGGTGTGTAGAAAATATAATGGTGTAGAAAATAGACAAATATCGGGTTAAAACAAATAACAAAATTAAAATTTGTTTTACTTTACTTTTCTCTACATTGTAAGATGTTTCTTTATGGTCAAAACGTTGCAATATCAGCCTTTATCAGAGTTTAATCTTATATTGGAGATTTATCACAACAATGTGGAATTTAGGCTGTTTATATTTTGTTTTTTAAATGTTATATTTAATATGAGAATTAAGAGGATAGGAGGTTTTTTTGATGAGTGATACCATTATCGAGAAACAAAGAGAATTAAATATAATAGAAAATGTTGATATTCTTGTGGCAGGTGGCGGAACAGCAGGAAGCATAGCAGCTATTGCAGCCGCAAGAAGTGGAGTGAGTGTATTAATTGTTGAACAGTTTGGGTCCCTTGGCGGAACAGCTACAAATGCACTAGTAACACCTTTAATGAGTAGTGAAATTGAGGGAAACCCTATGTGTTCAGCAATTAGTGATGAAATTAATAGCAGAATGAATGAATTGGGATGTTTCGCAGTAGCAAAGGATAATTGTAGTTATTTTGACCCTGCAATATTAAAAATTGTGCTGGAGGAAATGGTTTTAGAGGCAAATGTGAAGCTTCTATATTATACATACATTTGTGATGTAATCATAGATGGTGACCGTATTAGCGGAGTTATTGTAGAAAACAAGGCGGGAAGAAGTGCTATACGTGCAAAGTGTGTAATTGATTGTTCCGGAGATGCCGATATAGCTTCTCGAGCTGGTGTAGAGATTTATAAGGGAAACCCAGCAACAGGGAAAAACCAACCTATGTCTGTAAGGTATATGTTGGCAGGAGTGAATCTTGCCATATTCGCACAGTTTATGAAAAAAATGTGCGATGGCAAAAGCCGCTTTCATTATCATTTCGAAGATTCTTTTTTTCATGTAGCAGTTGTTTGGGGTAAAAATTGGCCAATGGAGCCTATTTTTAAAGATGCTCTTACAGCCGGAGATATTACCTACAATGATGGACTTTACTGGCAGCTGTTCAGTGTGCCGGGAAGAACAGACGCGCTTGCCTTTAATTGCCCTGAGATTTTTGAGGGGGTTGATGGCACTAACCCATACGATTTAACTAATGCACAAATATATGCGAAAAAAGCAATTTTGCGTCATTTGAAATTCTACAAAAAATATCTTCCCGGTTTTGAAAACAGCTATGTAACAGAAATTGCAAATCAGGTGGGGGTTAGGGAATCTAATAGAATCAAAGGAGCTTATACCTTAACAGACGAAGATATGCTATTATATAGAAAATTTGAGGATAGCATTGCAAAATCAAATTATCCGCTGGATGTCCATGGAATTGAGTTGATGAATGGACGTATAGATATGAAGGATAAAGATGAAGTACCTTATTATGATATCCCATATATGTGTCTTGTTCCTGCAAATATTAAAGGACTATTGGTAGCAGGAAGATGTATTTCTGCAACATTTATTGCACAATCTTCTTTAAGAATTCAACCAACAGTAAGGGCAATAGGAGAAGCTGCAGGAATTGCAGCGGGAATGTCCATTAACAGAGATATAGAACTTTTGCAGATTAAAGGACAGGAGGTACGTGAAGAAATGGTTAAAAGAGGTGCAATATTTCCAAAATAAGTGCCTTTGAATTTGATTATATACACAAGTGGAGGAGATTGAATGGAAAAAAGAATAATAGCGGTTATAACAGAAACAAAAAGTGATGTTTTGGAAATTTTACAACTAAATAATGTTTGCGTTAAAACATTTCAACCGGGGAACATAAATTTAACCAATTTGGATGACTTTGATGCTATTGCAATTTTGGGAGGCAGCTGCGATAAGCCTATTTTGCTGGATTGTAAAGAACGTATGCTGGTTGAAAAACAACTTCAAAAAGGTAAAAAGATATTTTCTGAATTTTGCTCCAGTATAGGTCATGTTCATTGTCTGCCACAAGAGAATACGAGATATCAAAGGCTTGCTTTTTTGTCCGAGGATATATCTATAGAAGGTGTGAAATATGGTGACCTTCTTGATGACCAATGCGGAACAAGAATTAAACCGTACCCCGAATTTAAATCAGCATATGTTCCTAAGCCAATTCTTCAATTTGTTACTGTCCATTCACACAGTAAGCTTTCGGAAGCTGATGTAATTAAGGATGAAATAACTGATAGAGCGCTCTGGTTCGATATTGATAACCTTTTGGTTTGTTCATTTAAACTATCAAATTTTATAAAAGCAAGATACGCTCCAAAGGTGAAATTCAGAAAAGTAGTAAAATTTATTTTAGAATGGTTAACACAGCAAGAAATAAATGTTGATTGTATTCCTGAAGCTTATCACAATGGTGTAACGGATAAAGGATTGCCTTTTGAACATTTGTTGGGTAATTGTATTGATAATGCATTCCAATGGTTTGATAAATCTAAAATACTAATAAATGACGGTATAGATGGTGTCCAAGAGGGTTTGGCTACAGAAATTTATCCTGATGGTCAGCAAAAAGTTAATACTCTTGTTAGGCTTGATTGTACCGGTGAAGTGTCTATGGCATATCTTATGCATTATTTGCTGAAAAATGACGTAAGAAGTCTCGAGATTTCCAACAACCTATCTTCAATGTGTTTTGATTTTATGCAGTATAAAGAGGATGACCATCTTCGTGGTATGATGCGTTGGACGGAGGAAGGTTGGGGAATTTGTTATCAAGATGATGTTGCAAGGGCAATTATCCCACAACTGCTGAAATGTCTATATCTAAATAACTCGGATTATTTGCAGGAATGTATGGATGCCTTGAACTTCCTTTTAAGGACAACAGGAACTGATGGTACAAGAGTGTATAGAACCGAGAATATGAGTTTGGATAAAGCCGAAATGGAAAGATTAAGCAATACTTCCGGAAATTACCCTAGCGCTCATTATAATGCATACTATCTTGCGGCATTAATGTTAGCATATAAAATTACCGGTATTGAACAGTACAAAGCAACTGCTGTGTTAGGAATGGAAGCAATTATGTCTGTATATCCCGATACAATAAGAGAACAGAGTCAGACAGAAGAATATTGCAGGCTGATATTGCCGCTGAGCTGGCTGTATTGGTGTACTAATAAGAATGAACATAAGGATTGGTTATACAAGGTTACAAAAGATATGCAACAGTTCAAGCATACCAGCGGTGCTTATTGTGAATGGGATGAGGGTTACAAGGCATCTATGCGTAATGATGTAGGTGAAGGCGAGTGTTCATTATTATCTAATAATGGCGATCCAATAGTAGATTTATTATATTCAAATAACTGGTTACCTATGGGCTTTATTCAAGCATATTTTGTAACAGGGGATGTATATTTTAAAAACCTATGGGAGCAGAATGTAATGTTTATGATAAATGCTCAAATTATAAGTAAAAATAATCAAATAAATGGGTCGTGGGCCAGAGGGTTTGATGTGGAGTTGAAAGAGGTATATGGTTCTTCGGCAGATATTGGATGGGGTCCATGGGCAATAGAATCAGGTTGGACGGTGGCAGAAATAGTAACAGGACTTATGATGGGTGAATTGGAAGATAAAATCTGCAAATACCACAAATAAAAGAATGAAACAGAAATATTCAGATTTAATGGGGCTTTATTTTCTACAACCTTCGTATTTCCATACGTCAAGAACGTTATGTTATTAAAGGTTTTGAGGCGTTTTATATCTTTAAAAGAATGAACGAAAGAACAAGATTATGTTATGTTTACTTTAGATAAAATATGCTTTATAGTTGATATATAAGGTTTCATTATTAATATCTGCAAAAGGAAAGAATAACCGTTGTTAGAACAGGACTTAGAAAAGGGATGGTGTTATGAAAGAAACAGTTATTAAAAAAAGTACTAAAGTGAAGGCAGTTATAAATCATGACAGTCTATTGTATAAGGTAAGACGTGATTGGCAGCTTCTTTTGATGTTATTGCCGGGTTTGCTGTTCTATTTAGTGTTTAGATATGGGCCAATGTATGGTGTGTCAATTGCATTTAAGGATTATGGAGTTTTTCTAGGGGTGTTTGATAGCCCTTGGGTAGGATTAAAACACTTTGCGAATTTTTTCTCGAATGACGATTTCGCAAAATTATTTAAAAACACATTGCTTTTAGGTACCTATAGTATAGTCTGGGCATTTCCAATGCCCGTTATATTTGCGATTATGTTGAATGAAGTAAAAAATTTAAAGCTTAAGAAGCTTATACAAACATCGAGTTACCTACCGGCATTTTTATCTGTTGTTGTAGTATGTAGTATGGCAATAGATTTATTATCACCAAACAATGGTATAGTAAACAGAATATTGCAGGCTTTTGGACAAGAAAAGATTTATTTTATTACACAGCCTAATTGGTTCAGAACAATATTTATCGGAAGCGATATTTGGCAGAACATGGGATTTAGTGCAATCATATACATAGCAGCATTAAGTGGAATTGACCCTGGTTTATACGAAGCGGCTAAAATTGATGGATGCGGAAGAATGAAGTCGATAATAAATATCACTATTCCTTGTTTGATGCCGACTATTATAACAATGTTAATTTTAAAATCCGGTCAGGTTTTTAGAATTGGTTACGAAAAGGTTCTTCTTTTGTATACTCCTTTAACCTACGAGGTTGCAGATGTGTTTGGAACATTTGTGTATAGAAGAGGTATTATTCAGGCTGAATACAGCTTTGCGGCAGCGGTAGGACTGTTTGAATCGTTGGTTGCTTTAACGATGGTAATTGTAACAAATCACCTTAGTAAAAAAGCTAGCAGCTATAGTTTATGGTAGAGGGAGCGATATAAATGAAAAAAATTGAATTGTTTGATTATATAAATGGTCTGTTTTTGCTTATTGTTATGTTTGTAACGTTTTATCCATTAATATATGTATTTTCAGTATCATTTAGTGCATCGGAATATATTATTCAAAACAAGATTACGTTTTTCCCCATGGGATTTAATTTTGAAGCTTACAGAATGATATTTGAAAGTGCCAGAATACCGCAAGCATACTTTAATTCCTTTCTTTATACTGCGTTAGGAACTTTTGTAAATTTGACAATGACAGCTATAACCGCTTATCCTTTGTCGAGAAATAAGCTTATAGGTAAAAAGTATTACATGTGGATTATTTTATTAACAATGTTTTTTAATGGTGGACTTATACCAAATTATCTGTTAGTTAAGAGTTTGGGCATGATAAATTCAATATGGTCATTGGTCATTCCTAATGCGATATGGACATTTGAATTAATTATATTAAAAGGATTTTTTGAATCGCTGCCTGAAGAACTTCACGAATCAGCAGTTATTGATGGGGCAAAGGAATTCACCATATTCTCTCGAATATATATGCCACTTTCAAAGGCATCCTTGGCATCTATTGCATTGTTCTACGCAATGGGGCATTGGAACAGTTATCTTATACCCTCGATATATTTGATGGATTTGGAGAAAATGCCATTGCAGGTATTGTTGAAGGAAATGTTAATATTAGATACCGCAAAGCAATCCTCAGATATGGCTGAATATGCAAACCTTACACCGGAGGCTCTAAAGAATGCTACAATACTAATTTCGATTTTGCCAATGTTATTATTGTATCCGTATTTGCAGAAATACTTTGTAGGCGGAATTATGATTGGAGCTGTAAAGGGTTAACTGGAAAATATTTTAATAAAAAAGGAGTTGGGCTTTGTGAGAAAAGTAACATCTGTTGCAATGGTTTTGAAAGTGATGATTATAGTAATATTATCAACCAGTATGTGTGCATTTATTGCAAGTGCAGATATTATATCGCTTCCTGTAGTAAATCCAAGCTTTGAAGAGGCAACGGAAGGTGAATATCAAAACCTTACATTTAATGATAGTTCTCCGAATGATGATCAATATTATTGGATACCAGGTTGGAGTATGTATAAGCAGTTTTCATATGCAGAAAAAGCCGCTGAGGTATTTGTCAGTAATACAGCGTATGATGGCGTAGGGACTCCTACTGATGGTGAAAAATGCTTGAATCTTATTGACGAGACCAGTGGTTACGTTAATATTTGGTCAGATAAAATTGATGTTTTGCCAAGCACTGAGTATACACTTTCGTTTGATGCGTATTCAGAAGCGGGTGTACAGTATGCAGGAATATCATTTTTTACCCAGAGCGGACAGATTATTAAGCAAGACACCAATGTTGCTGCTAATGATACGCCTGCCCTTAGAATTACAGGTCACTATATCAGATGGGTAGTAAATGGTGTAACTATTCCTGCAAACACTTGGAGAAATTTATCAGGCAAAGTTGTATCTCCGCCAAATGCTGCTACTGCTCGAATTGCTTTTTCAAAGCTTACAACTGGAACAGTAAGCTCAAGTGTGGACAATGTGGGTTTAAGTTATTATGTGGAAACTATTTCTCAACCGACATTCACACCTAATACATTGGTTGCAAACGGCAATGTTGATATTGGTATAACAGTAACAAATTTTAACCAATTGCCACTGCCAATAATGTTTATTGCAGGTTTACATGACAATAACAATCAAATGTATAACATAAATGCCATAAGTAATCTTGGTGATATTACAGCGTCCGGAAAATTAAATTTATCTCTTAAAATGCCGGCTGATGTTAGTAATAAACATATAGAAGTTATGGTGCTTAATATTAGTGGAGGTCGAATTAGATCTTATTATGAGCCTGTAAGGTTACCTATGCAAGCTCAATAGGCTAATAAAATTTGTGCTACTATTAGTTTTATTAAAACGAGGAGAGATGAATATGCTGGATTTAAAGAAGATTATTAGCTTTTTGATTATTATTTCTATGCTTCCATATGCACTTACATATGCGGAAGATATACAAACAACAACGGCAAGTGTTTTGGTGGATGAGGCTAAAGTAGAAATAGAATTTTTAAAGGCTATTGGGATAATTAATGAAGCTGATATGGGTAAAGCTTATGACCCTACACAAACAATCACCAGAGCTGAATTTTCTTATATAGTTACTAAAATGTCTGCTTTAGCAGAAGGCTTAGACATACCTGATTCAGGCACTGGATTTTCAGATGTTCCGGCAAGTCATTGGGCTGCTCGATACATCTATGCTTCATCAATGAACGGGATTATATCTAAAGCCGGTGACGGTTTATTTAACCCTGAGCAACCAATACTTTATGAGCAAGCGATTAAAATGATTGTATGCCTGCTTGGATATAGTATGAAGGCGGAAATGTCAGGAGGATACCCTACAGGTTATTTTATGACAGCGCAGGAAAAGGGTATCGGTATTAAGGTAAATATGGGCTACGAGCTTAAAAAGTCAGATGTTGCAAAATTGGCTTTTCGTGCATTGGATACACCAATATTAATTCGTGAATCCTTCTCAAATGGACAAACGGATTATGCATCATATAAAGATAGAACTCTGCTTACTGAAAATTTATCTATAAATAAGGCAGAGGGAATTGTATATGACGATGGTTTTACTCGCCTTGGCGGAAGAAGTGCAATAAGCCCAAGGATGGTAAGCTTCAAATCTAAGGATGGCGTGGTATCAACTTACAGTAAAAATGAAAAATTAGATGCAACACCGTTTTTAGGACAAAATGCAATTTATTTTTATGAAAGTGAAAATGATGATAATATAATTTACTTATATGCTAATAAAAATAGCTCTGTATTAGAAATAAAGTCCAAAGATATTCAGGCATACAATAATTCTTTATATACATATTTAAATGAGATGGAAAATAATGAAACAGCATCATTATCTCCGACGCATGATCTTATTTATAATGGTGAAGCTTATTTGCCACTAATAAATAGTGATATGATTCCTACAGATGGTAGTGTGAAACTTATAGACAATAATAATGATGAGCTATATGACGTAGCGATAGTTAATGATTATATGACGATATGTGTTGATTCTATAACTAAAGAAACAAAATATGTAAGGGGCTTGGGTGGAAACAATGTTTCTTTAGATAGCGATAAAGTAATAATTTATAAAGATGGAGAGCAAATAGGCTTTGACGATATTTATAAATGGGATATATTATCTGTTGCTGAAAGTAGAAGTATTGTGGGAACGGATAAAGTTATAAAAGTATTTGTTAGCAGTAAATATGTTGATGGTAAGATGACTGAAAGAGGTAGCGAAAACAATATATTTATTGATGGTACGGAATATGAACTTTCATATAATTTGCAGCAAGATTCTACTGCGATAGATTTATTGGATATGGGTAGGAGCTACTCATTTTACCTTGATTTCAATGGTAAGATAGCTGCTGTTAAAGAGGATATTTTTAGTGCTGATGATTATGTTTTTATGATAAAAGCCGCACCAAAAAGCTCACTAAGCAATATTATCGATTTGAAGGTATTTTCAAAAAAGGGCTTTGAAGTTCTTACTTCTGCAAATAATCTAAGAGTTAATGGGATAGCTATAAAGAGCGGCTCCGATTTATATACTGCATTAGGTAGTGCTGATAAGATAATTATTCCAGAGTTAATAAGAATTAAGAGAAACAGTGAAGGACAAATAACTATTATTGATAGTGCTAAACCTGATTTAGAACCAAGCGAATATGAATTAAAGCTTTCTAAATTTTCTAAACCGGGAGAGCAAGCTGCATACAAAGACACTAATAAATTATTTGCCGGTGTTTTCGCAATTGCTGATACAACTACTGTTTATACAATACCTGATGATATAAACGAAGAAGAAATGTTTTCCTATCATAGGGTGAGTGAATTGGCTAATGGAAAATATGGATATAGTGCATATAATATTGGCGATACAGGTGTTGCAAAAGCAGTTGTCCTTTCGGGAACTGTTAAACCGGAGTTTGAAAATGATGATCTCGTAGGTGTAGTACAGAAAAAAACCACCGTTCTTGATGAAAAGGGCGAAGAAAGAACAAAATTATATTTTATGCAGAATAATGAAGAAAAGAGTTATATTATTGATAAGAATGCTTCTGAAGTAGGAGAACGTAAAATCAAAGATATAGACAAAGGGGATACATTCCGTTATTTTCTTAATAAGGTTACTCAAAGGATAACCCATGTATCGATACATCTTGACTATAGTAATAAGGAACAGCAAGAATCGCAAGCACAAAGCAACGATCCTACAAAATACTCCGGTGATTATGGTGTTTTGTTAAGGTTCGTATATGGTGAAGTAGTTTCAAAAAATGGTATGACAATTGTTGTGCGGGTTAAAGATGATAAAAAGCAGGATCAATTTTATTATTTCTCATTAGCTAGATCTGTTATTACATTATGTGAGGATAAAGGCGAAGATGTTAAGGTTTCGATAGGAACAGTGAGTGATATTCGTGACTCTAAATCTACAGGAGAAATGGCAAGCATGGTATTGATGCGACAGAGATATGGTGAAGTTATGGATACTGTAATTTATAATGCAGAATATTAAGGGGGTAGAGACCATGAAGATAGGAAATTCTATAAAAAGTACGAGTATAGCTGTATTTATAATAATATCCATATTAATGTGTTCATACCCGGCTTATGCATTGGATGATACAGCAACAGTTGATGGTGGATTCATACGTGTGGAAGGTAAGACGGATAGTAGGGAAGCAGGGGAAAGAATTACAGTAATTGTTTTGAAAAAAGATAAAACTGCAGATGATTTATTTAATCTAACAGATTATTCTGCAATAGGAACTATTGTTGCAAATGTTAAGGGAGCTACAACAACAGCCGGTGGAAATTATTCTGCACTTGCTAGAATTGATGAGACCTTTGAAGTGGGTGACTATAATATTATCGTTGATGGCGAAGGTATGACAGAGCCTAAATTGATGAGCGTTTTTTGTATTAGCTTATCTACAATTAGAAATTCCATTGATTTATTAAATAATAGCACTGAAGCAGATGCAACTTTAACAATACAGGAAAACGCTCAAATATTTGGCTTAAATTTAGATGATTATAACAATAAGCTTAGCGATGATGAAAGGGCTTTTGTAAATAGGAGAATTATAGGCAAAAATTACAGCAATGAAAATATTGTAGCTACATTGCAAAGTATAGTTAATGAATTTAATATTGGAATAGGGCTTAGGCTTTTGAATAAGGCGGTTTCTGTAGCTGAAGTTAAGTATGTTATTAATAATTACAATCAAAACTTGAACTTAAATTTGGATGTATTTAATAAATATGATGATAATGTTTCTGTATTATGCGAGAAATTATATCCTTTAGATATAAGCGATATTGCCACATTGCAGGAAACATTTAAGCGTGAAAGCGTAATTAATTTTTTAAAAATTGTTACATTAACAGGTGCAGTAAAAGAAGTTATTGAAGATTATAGCGGTGATATAGGTTTTGACATATCAATAGGGTCAGAGTATAGAAATGTAGATTCTTTTAAGTTATATAAAAACTTTATGGGAAAAAGAGATTTTATTGATTACGCAGGAGTAAAATCAGCAATGAATGTTGCGATAGCTGCATCAAAAGAAACTGTAGTAAAACCGTCAGGTAATGGCGGAGGCGGTGGTATAAGCAGGAATGAAAGTTTTTCAGTAGGAGAGGTTGCTGTATTACCACTTCCAACACCACCAGTTACAATAACCGCTGAATTTGAAGATACAAATGGTCACTGGGCAAAAGACGATATAAATTATATGTTTAGCAAGGGATATATTAATGGTTTGAATGAAAAAACTTATGCTCCTGATGTAAGCATAAGTAGGGCTCAGTTTATATCAATTATAGTTAGAATTTTAGGATTAACACAGGAACAGGAAAATGTATATACTGACCTTTTGAATGAATGGTACGAGGTTGATGTTAATAAAGCTGCAAAGGCGGGATTAATCTCTACACAATCAAGTGAATTCAGACCGGAAGACCCTATCACCCGTGAGGAACTAATGAAAATAGTAATAAATGCATATAAGTTTAAGAAAAACGACTATATAGCAAAACAACAGCAGTTAACCTTTGCAGATAATGATAAGGTTTCTGATTGGGCAATTGAATTTGTATCATCTGCGGTAGATTTAGAATTTGTAAAAGGTGTTGAAAAAAACGGCGCTATTTATATCCAGCCTACCAATAATACAACAAGGGCCGAGGCAACTACTATTTTGAGACGTCTGGTTGATAAGATTAATTAGAAAAGTTAAAATGTTTTAAATTTAGGAGGAAGCAAAATGAAAAAAGCAATTTCTTTAATTCTTTTTGTAATGGTTTTTTTAAACACGTGTGCAATAGTTGATGCTTTAGAAATTAAAGGCGACGTAAGTGCAATTGAATTTTCAGCTCCTGTAAATATAGGGAAACCTATTAAATCAACTACTTTACTAAATTGTGTTACCGGCATTGAAGATGGAAAGCCAACCCTATATACAACTGTATCAGGCTCTCCTGCAAAATTTAATGTTTTTGATTTGGAAAGTGGTACAACCTTAAGAAGCTTTGATATGGAAAAGGGTAATACTGTTTGGATGCATGCGATTGACTCAAAAGGAAATGTATATCTTGGTGGATATACAAGAGCAACACTTTATAGATATTCACCGGTTGATAAGTCCTTTACCGATTTAGGTCTTGTTCCGGGAGCATCAGCAATTTGTGCTTTTGCTATAGATGAGAAAGACAACGTATATATGGGTACATATCCTAAGGCAACAATTGTTAAATATGATGCCAAAACTAATGATATGATAGAATTAGGAAATCCATTGCCCGGTGATACTTATATGAAATCTCTGTTCTTTTATAAAGGGAATTTGTACGGTGGTGGTGATTCTATCGGAACAAAATTCATGAAAATGAATTTACAAACATTTGAAGTAACTCATATAAATGGTCCGAATACAAGTTCGCCAATTAAATCTTATTACTCCGGCAGAGTTTCAGGTAATAAGGCGATAATTTACTGCGGAACGGAATCATCTGGTTCTATAAACATAGTATTTGATTTTGAAAAGGAAAAGTTTTTGGATATTGAAGTGCCAAAGGCAAATGGTCTATATGCAAGCCCTGAAATAGATGGATATGCTTATTTTGTTGCTGATAGGAAGCTGCTTAAGTATAATCTGAAAGATGATACTTATGAACAAACCAATATAAGCTATGGTTCCGGCTTTAGGGGAGGCGACTTCGTTGAGCTTAAGACACACTCTAATCTTCCAAACAAAACATATGCAAATGTTTTGTTCGGCGGTGAAGTTTCTCTGATAGACTTTAAAACAGGGGAAAGACTTACATACGCAGAAAAAATAGATGTAGTGGGAACTCCTTTAGAATCTGTACATGCTATTGGTGATTATGTGTACGCTTCAGGTCATATGGGACCATCGGCGACACAATATAATCCTAAAACACGAGCTATAATAGCAAATTTTCCAATGGGTCAATCAAGACAAATTAAAGAAATAAACGGGAAAATATATTTTTCTTCTTATCCAAGCGTTGATCTTCAAGAATTCGATCCGACAAAACCGGTTGTAAAGGATGTTAATCCTGTAAAAATATTTGAAGTTGGTAAGGCAAATCAACAAAGCAGACCTATGGATATTGTACAAGCAGGGGATAAAATAGTTATATCAACCATTGCAGATTATGGTTTATTACAAGGTGCCATTATTGTAACAGATCCTGTTACTCTGCAAACAGATGTATATAAAAATATTATAAACAATCAGTCTATTTCAGGGCTTGCATATAAGGATGGCATCTTATATGGGTCTACAACAATTGCAGGAGGTTTGGGCTCTGTACTAACAGAACAAGAAGCGAAGATATTTAAGTTTGATATGAGCACAAGAAAGGTAACTCTTGAAGTAGTTCCAAAGCCCAAGACAGTAACCGGTTTCATGAAAATGGCAGGTGGTCTGACATTTGGACCTGATGGTTTATTATGGAGTGTATCTGATGGTTTGGTATTTGCAATGAATCCCGACACTTTAGAAGTAGTAAAAGAAAAAGATGTAAATGGATATAACTGGGGAAGCAACACCAGATGGGTTCCATATACTGTGAAGTTTGACAAGGATGGGATGCTTTATTGCACACCCGGGAATACAGCAGTTGTATTAAACCCTGAAACTATGGAATTTAAAAAGATTTTACCAAGTGAATATGATGGTCAAACAGGAGAAATATCATTAAGCGATGATGGATATTTATACTTTAAATCCCGTGATAGCATTATGAGCTCACAAAGAATAGATGCAGGAGCTTCTGTTTCTACAGCAGATAATTTTGTTGTATTAATGCTTCACAGCATAAAGTCGCTTGTTAAAGGTCAAGAAAAAACATTAGATGTTTCACCAAAAACTGTAAATGATAGAACTGTTGTTCCTATAAGATTTATTTCGGAATCATTTAATGCCAATGTGGACTGGGACGAAGCAACCTCTAAGGTTACAATCACAAAGGGTGAAACCGTAATTAATGTAACCCTTGGCGAAAGCAAATTAATTAAGAATGGTGTAGAAATTCCATTAGATACAGCAGCATTTACAGAAAATGATAGAACACTTCTCCCTTTGAGAGCTGTCGTTGAAGCGCTAGACAAAAAGGTATTTTGGGATGATAGAGGTTTAATCGTAATGGGTGATGTAATTCTTGATAAAGACAAGGATAAAGATAAAATAGAAGAGCTTATATTAAAGGTAAAATAATTATTATTCTTCTCTTTTATGATTAAATATTTTTTTCATAGCACACATTAATTTTATACCATAAAAGTGAAGAATTTTATATATTATACCCATGACATCTATGTTAAGGAAATTTTGGCAGATACTCGCTAAAAATTTTATTTATTAGAGGAGGAAGATTTATGTACAATTTCAAAAAAAGAGGACTTGCACTTTCGCTTGCTTTATTTGTGGTTTTAACCAGCTTCAATTTCGTAGTATCCGCAGCTGTTCCAACAGGGTATTATGAAATTCCATTTGCAAACAGTGGTTTTGAGGCTAATGGTGGAGCGGACCCACTTCCCGGTTGGATGGACGAATCAGTTTATGATGCTAATGCTACGAATCCATTAGACTATAATTATGCACGAATTACAAATGAAATGGCACATACAGGCGAAGATACTAACAGCACGAAAAGTCTTTTGATTTACGACATGAGTGCAAACGGTACAACAGAGGCATCAACTGTGCAAATCCCAAATATTTCGCCCCTTAACAGCAAATTTACGGCTCAGTTGAAGTATTACATTCCTGAGGGTGATGTTGGAATCGATCCGGATGGTACTGCGCAAGTTGCGGGAGCCGCTTATGCTCAGATAAGATTTTATCATTCTAACGGTGCACTTCGTACAACAAAGAGTGCGTCTGTAACAATGTCTACTAAGGGTACATGGACAACAGCTACTATTCCGGAAGTAACTGCTCCTACTGATGCAGCCAATATAAAAATTGTAATTTTTGACGAGACAAAATCAAGACTTAGAAAAATTTATATTGATGATGTACATCTATATAAATATGGAACAGCAACAGCACCTGCAGCAACTACAAAGGTTTTTAACAAGGTTCCCCTATTAAATTCGGATTTTGAGAAAGTTGTAACCGACGCTGTTAATGAACCTGTTCCCGAATGGCAAAATGCATCGGGTACCATTAGTTCTTTGTGTTACTTTAATCTTACAGATACCAAAAAGTTTTCAGGTGACAAGAGTTTACTTATCTATGACGGTGATGGAGTTGCAGCAGCCAATCCGATAATGGGTTCAAAACTTTATTCGGCGGCACCGGGTGATACATTTAAAATGGATTTCAAGGCATTTATTCCTACTACTTTAGATGGAATAAATTCATCTGGTGAGGCAATGTATGCTAAGTTTGTATTTTTAAATTCAGCTGAGACGCCTATTACAACAGCTTCGTACAAAAAGATTACAGAGACGGGCAGAACATTTAAAGATGCTTGGTTAATGATTGGATTAGACCAGCCTGTGGCGCCTGCATTAACTGCATGGGTTCAGGTACAGTTCTATCAAATAGGTACTCAAAAGGGATTTGCCTATATTGATGATATTAATTTGTATTCTACAGGAATATCTAAAGTTAAAGAACCTCCATTTATACCACCATTTTATGAAACTATTGAAAATGCAGATTTTGAAGATGTAGTTGGTGAAGATGGCATAGTTACAGGTTGGTCTCCTTTGGGAACGGTAGATCCTGAAACTTCATACAGTATTTCAACTGATAGAAGTAAAAGCGGCGCAAGCAGTTTGAAATTATATGATAATAGTGCTGCAGCGGGCATCGAACTTTCAACACCATTAATTAAGGCACGCCCTAGCACAAAATATCTTGTTACTTATTCAGTTTATAATGAGCGTGATTCTGTATCTTTAATGGGTTCAAGGTCACAATTTAATTTATATGAATATGATGCATCGGGTGCGCAAATAAAAGTAACTTCAAAATTTTCTGGTCCATCATCAGGAGCAGTTCCTGCATTAGAAAATGTATGGGAAGATTTAAGTATTGAAGTGGAAGTTTTGCCTGAAACAAGATATATTCGACTTGCACCGGGAGTTAGTCCTGCATGGAAAGCATTTGCATCTTTCTATGATAAAATAACGCTTGGTTATGCAGCTGATTATAAATATGTAAGCAACGTTACCTTTTCAAATGTTGATGAAACACCATTTACTGAATTTGTTGCAGATAAGGAAGTTAAGGCATCAATTAATGTTTTTAACAAAACAGGCGATAGTTTTCCAATATTTTTTGCAGCGGCAGTTTATGATGATGTAAGCAATCAACTTGTCAGTGTGGGTAATTCAAACAATAGCTTGGCTCTTACAACAGACAGTACACTTAATGCAACATTTACAGTGCCTGACAGTTTAGCAGGTAAAACTATCAAGGTTTTTGTATGGAGTGGTGTTGGCTTCATGAAGCCTTATTATAAACAAGAAACAATAGTAATCGAATAATATAAACTATCAGGGTGGGCTTAAAACCCACCCTGATTATAAATTGTAATAATATCTGTTATGTGAAAAATTAAAGGGGGAGCATGGCAAAATGAAAAAAACAATTAAAAAAATATTTGCTGTATCACTTGTTGCGACTATAATGACGAGTGTTTTTTCGATAGTTTCGGCAACAGAGGGCAAATATAATTCGGAAAAGTTAAATAGTCTATCCTTTGTTGAAGGTATTACGATAAAGCAACCTTTTGAGCAAGCATCTGCACTTGATTGTGTTGTTGGTAAAGAAGACGGCGTCAACATAATGTATTCAACAACAACGGGTAAGCCGGGTAATTTGAATATATATGACCTTGATAACATGGTTTTATTAAGATCATATCCCTTGGCCGGAACATCTTCGGTTGAGCATAATATTGATAAGAATGGCAATGTTTACATAATAACATCTACTCCGTCATATCTTTTTAAATATTCTCCGGTTACAAAGTCTGTTGAAAACCTTGGTTCCGTAATGGGCGAAGGCAACGGATATCAAAGTGCTTTTGATGATGAGGGTAATTTGTATTTTGGTACATATCCAAATGGCTATGTTATAAAATATGACCCGATTTCTAAACAGATGACAAACCTTGGAACTGCAAATCCCGGACACCAGTACACTAAGTCTTTATCCTTCTATAAGGGGCATTTGTATGCCGGTACAAATGGTGATGGTGATGCAGTTTTGGTAAAAATAAATCCAAAAACAGGTAGTAAGAAAGTAATTCCCGTTCCAATAAGATCAGAATATTATACCGAGGTTACAAATGTATATATCCAGACAGTTGTGGGGAAATATATTGTAACATATGGCGCAGCAGGTAAGGGGAATAACGTATGGATGATTTTTGATCCTGAAAAAGATGAATATACCGATATAGTATATAAAAATGCAGGTGGGGGAATGTTTACATCCCCTGAAAAAAATGGTAAAGCATATCTTATGTTCGATGGGCAAATACAAGAGTTGGATCTTGAAACTTTAAAAACAACGCCAACCGGTATTATGACTACATATACAAACAGGAAGTCCTTTTGGGTAGATATGAACCGCAATGATGGTTTTGGTAAAGATACACTTGCTACTGTTTCTCATTCGGGAAAGCCCATTCTTTTAAATATTAACACTAAGACTGTTAGAACAATTGAGGAAGCCGGTGATATGAAGGGCGGACTTTTAAGCATGCAACATATTAAGACAGGGCCTGATGATAAACTTTATATAGGCGCTTATTTGGGCAGTAAGGGACTACAATATGACACAAAAACAGGCGAAGAATTATACTTCCCTATGGGTCAGACCGAAAACATAAAAGAAGTCAATGGTAAGATGTACTTTGGAGTTTATGCCGGTGGAGACCTTTATGAAATGGATCCCCAAATGCCAGTTGGGAAAAATAATCCGCGTATGTTATTTAGAATAGGAAATGATCAAGATAGACCTTATATAATAGATGGTGGAGATGGGCTTGTTATAACAGGTTCTGTTGCTACTTACGGTAAGCTTGGCGGGGCATTAACCATATACAATACAAAGGATGGAACTCACGAAGTATTTAGAAATGTTGTAAAGGATCAATCTATTGTTGGTCTTGCTTATAAGGATGGATTAATCTATGGTTCAACAACTACATCAGGTGGACTTGGATTTGAAGAATACCCTGAAAAAGATGCAAAAGTCTTTGTTTGGGATGTGGCTAAAAAGGAAAAAATTATGGAATTTATTCCAAAATGGCCAGAGGAAATTACAACCAATGTAAACATTATTGGTGATATTGAAGTTGGTCCGGATGGCTTGTTATGGGCAGCAGCGGGGGGATACATATTTGCTATGGAACCCGTAACATGCAAGGTTGTAAAATCAAAATTTATAGCTCCATACACTTTTGGTGGCACCGGTCATGCATGGCAGCCAAGGCATTTAAGATTTGGAGAAAATGGATTGTTATATGCAACAATTGATTATTTGACGATAATTGACCCTGAAACAATGGAGTTTATTGATTTGAAACCATATTCAGGCTATAAACCGAACTTAATGGATATTGATTCAAAAGGAAATATTTATTTTGGTAATGCTGCTGATTTAATTAAAATAGCAGCTACTACAAATCCTGTATCAGAAACAGAAAAAAGCGATATATATTCTAAGCTAAGTAACACAATTACAATGATGATAGGACAACAAAATGCAATTGCTAAAGGCGATATCGCACAAATTGACCCGGCAAACGAAACTGTTAGACCTATTATAAAGGATGGCAGAACACTTTTACCAGTTAGATTTATTGCTGAAAGTTTGGGTGCAGAGGTTTCTTGGGATGAAACAACTCGAACTGTTACGTTGAAGCTTCAAAGCGGTATAGTAAAAATGCAATTGGGCAGTGATAAGATGGATGTATTTGGCAAAGAGGTAAAGCTTGATGTACCCGCACAAACAATTAACGATAGAACTATGTTGCCACTTAGAAGCTTGGTTGAAGCAATAGGTAAAAAAGTTTTTTGGGATGATTTAGGCATTATTATCGTAAGCGATAATGATAAAATTTTGGATAACAATGCAGATAAGACTTTTATTAGTAAGATAGAATCTTATTTGACTAATTACGCACCTTTAGATTATTTGAGAAAGTCTAAAAAAGATAAACAGGAACAAATTATTAAGGAAGATTTAGAAAATTCAAAAAATCTTATCCCTGTCAAAAATCCCGGCTTTGAGGATGAAAATACAGGCGATGAAATCACAGGTTGGAGCTATACAGCAGCTCTTCAAGATGGTTTATCTGTAAGTGTTTCTAAAGAAAACCCATATGGAGGAAACAATAGTTTGTATTTAGAAGATAATCTTACCACCGGAGCTATGGGAGTATTGAGCGATGCTATTAAAATCGAGCCTAATAAGACATATACTCTTAAAACAAGCTTGTACATTCAAGAAGGAAGAACAAGTGTTTTGTTAAAGTATTATGATGCGGATTTAAAAGAATTAACTTCAACCTCAGAAAATGTAACAACCGGACAGAAGCAATGGAATGATATAATAGTAACAGCTAAGGCGCCGGAAGGTGCTAAGTATGCTAAGGTAATGTTAGGGTGCAGTGGTGGTTGGATAACAAAATCATATTATGATAATATTAGATTTTCGGTGCAGTAATAAAATAAGTTTGCTTTTGGAGGGATAATCATGTGGGATAAAAAGATGAGTGAATTTTATCGCAATTACTTACAAGAAACAGTAGCACCGTTTTGGCTAAAGTTTGGGTTAGACAAAAAAGATGGAGGATTTATAACTTGTTTAGACAGAAAAGGCGAGGTTTTTTCTGAAGATAAGTCTGTCTGGTTTCAAGGTAGGGGAACATGGACTTTTTCAAAGCTTTACAATGATGTTGAAAAAAGACTGGAATATCTTGAAGCTGCAAAGAGTGGTTATGAATTTTTGAAGAAGTGTTATGATACTGATGGAAGAATGTTTTTTACTGTAACGAAAGATGGTAAACCCATTCAAAAAAGAAGGTATTATTTTAGCGAGACATTTGCTGCAATAGCTTACGCAGAATACTACAAGGCATCGGGAGATAAAGAAGCACTCGAATTATCCCGCAAAACATTTGATTTGATAGAGAACTTGTATCGGATACCATCTTTAACCACACCGAAATATAACACGGAAACGATAAAACTTAAGGCACTTGCTGTGCCTATGATTCTTTTATCAACTGCACAGGTTTTAAGAAGTCACGATGAAGAACGTGCTCAAAAGTATGATGATTTTGTTTCTGAAATGGTTTCTGAAATTTTAACAGGTGGTTATCTGAAGGAAGATAAGAAAGCATTATTTGAATTTGCATCAGTTGATGATAAGCCTGTTCAGGGGCCGAAAGGGCGACTTGTAAATCCTGGTCATGCTATTGAAGCAGCGTGGTTTATAGCGATAGAGGCTATACGAAAAAAAGATGACAATATGCTTAATAATGCACTTGAAATTTTGAATTGGTCGCTGGATATAGGCTGGGATAACAAGCGTGAAGGTCTGCTTTCATTTGTTGATGTTGAAGGAAAGCCCTTAGAACAGCTTGAATGGGACATGAAGCTTTGGTGGCCTCATACAGAAGCTATTTATGCAGCTGCATTAGCATGGAAGGTTACGGGAGATGAAACGTATAAAGAATGGTTAGAAAAAATTCACAAATACTCTTTTTCAAAGTTTTGTGATACGGAATATGGAGAGTGGTTTGGATATTTGCATCGTGATGGCAGTGTTTCTAATACGTTAAAGGGGAATATTTTTAAAGGTCCTTATCATTTGCCTCGTGCGTTGATACTTGTATCGGATCTTTTAAATCAAAAAAATCTTGACGAATATTTTCCGCTATAAAATTTTTAATATACTAATTTCTACAATCTCATATTTTCCTTCGACACTAAATGCTATATAAACAACATTTTTACAGTATAATTTAGTGAAGAGAAGATGGTAAGAATAGTATAGAATTTCAACTCTTTACATACCAATATGAATGGTGTATCGTTTAATATATAAAATGAAAAAAGTACTTGTTACATATTTGATTTTATTTATAGGGAGGGTTTTTAAAATGAGAAAAAATTATTATCGTTTAACGGCATATGCAATTAGTTTTGTAATGATGATACTCTTATTTTCTGGTTGCAGTAAACAAAAAACATCTGATTACAATAAAGGTAATGCCGGCAGCTATGGAGATACAGGAGGGTTGGAATTACCCATAACAAATAAGGGAGAAACTATATCAATTCTTATGGGAACTAGTTATACAAATAAGGATGATGTTATTGCTATTAAAGAACTTGAAAAACGTACAGGGGTAAAAATAAAGCCTGTTATTGTTGCCGTGGCAAGCTATGCTGAGAAATTAAAAATGCTTATTGCATCAGGAGAAATGCCGGACATTACAAGAATTTTGCCTTTGAACGAATTAAATAATTATGGTATGCAAGGAGCATTTGTTCCAATTAATAAGTATATTGACCAACTTCCTAACTTTAAGAGGATTTTTGTTGATGATGCTGAAAACAGTTCTATTTTCAAATCATCTGTAGCAGCAGATGGCAACTTGTACTATTGGCCTGAATACGAAATTTTCAGAGGGGTTAATCATGGTTTCCTTTATAGAAAGGATATCTTCGATAAGCATGGTATCCCTGAATGGAAAAATACAGAAGAGTTTTACCAGGCTTTGAAGAAGCTAAAGGGAATTTATCCGGATTCCTTACCATATGTTTCAAAGGTTAAAACAGCAATTTTTAAAGATTGGGCTCCTGGTTGGGGAATAACCAATGATACTGTTTATTATGACTATAATCAAAAACTATGGAAGTTAGCAAGAACACAGCCTCAGTATAAAGAAATGCTTGATTTTATGAAAAAATTATATGATGAAAAGTTACTTGATCCGGAGTTTTTAACAGATACACAAGCAAGCTGGTCTGGTAAAATGACACAGGAAGCTAAATCGTTTGTGACTTTTGATTGGATTAGCAGAATGGATATTTTCTATGAGCAGATAAAAGGACAATTTCCTAACTATAATTTGCGTTATGGAAATCCGGTCGGTCCTACAGGCAAACGTATGGCTGCAGCAAGATACGAAGCAAAAGGATTTGGCCCTATGGTAGCTAACAATCAACGTAGTTTAGTCGCACTAAAGCTTCTTGACTATCTAACAAGTCCATCAGGAGCAGAGCTTATTACTATGGGTATAGAGGGTGTTACATATAAGTTTGATGCTGAGGGTAAAATAGAGCATCTTGGATTCCCTGAGGATAAGACAATAAGCATTACAGATCTTGAAGAAAAGTACGGATTATTTACACCTGGTTTATATACAACAATGGATAAGAGAAGCTTATATTTTAGATATACCCCAAAGGAACAAGAAGCACAAGACAAGATTATTGGTGGAAATATGACGTTAAAAAACAATCCTGTTCTTAATTTTACAGAGGAAGAGCAAAAGATTATTTCTCAATATCAGGCATCTTTGGAAAAGCAATCTGAAGAGTTTAGTATGAGATATGTAATGGCTTCTAAAGGTGGGAATGAGTGGCAGGAATGGCTTGAAAAAGCTGATGCATTAGGCGCAAGCAAGATTGTTGAAATTTATAACAATGCACAGAAGAGATTTGATAGCCAATAATTAAGACAATCAAATGTTTTTAATAATGGGGTGAATAAAATATTTTAAATTAGAGGTATTCTTGCATGGTTAGTAATATTTGTATTTGTAATATACCTAAGAAAATTGCTACGCTACTTAAATTAAAAGATTTTCCAACAGTTTATTAAATGAAACAATGCTTTAATCAATAAAATTTTAATTAGGAGGAAATATTATGTCAAAATTATTCAAAATGCTTATAATGTCAGTTACTATTGTATTATCAGTTAGCATGTGGTCTTTTATTACTAATGCTGCAACTGTTGAGGTGCCAATTAAGAATGCAAGTTTTGAGGAGAAGACTACCGGAGATTTTAAGGCTCTAAGATATGATGCCGAAGATAAAAGAACTATTACAAATCCGGCTTATTCTATACCGGGTTGGAGCCTGTATTATACATACGAACCTGCTTTAGTTGCATATCCAGATCCGGATGCTTTTATGCTTTATGATAGTGATAAAACCTATGATAAATTAGCTGATGCAGCTGATGGAAGCAGGGTAATGAATTTAGTTGATGAGTCGAAAGAAAAAGCTTTGCATTTATGGTCTGATCCTATCGAAGTGGTTGCAGGTCGTAGATACACCCTATCTCACGAACTTTATTCAGAAGCAACATCATTTTTTGGATTTATATATTTTGATAAAGATGGACAGATAATTAAAGTAGATAAGGATTTGGTGGTTTCTTCACATCCTGATACTATTGCAAATAGAACTACTAGCTATTTTGCTAAATGGATAACATGTACTGTTAATGCTACAAACAAAAACAAATGGACAAAATTTAGCGGATACCTTGTGCCACCGGAGGGTGCTGTTACTGCTAGAATTGCTTTTTCTAAGAACCGTACTAATGTGCATAGTTCAAGTATAGATAATGTACGATTGACATATGAAGATACATCGGCTACAACACCTGCACCAACACCCGCTCCAACAAATCCTTCTGGTATTTCTAATGCTTTAAGTGAAAAAATTTCAAATGCAGTTGTATTGTTTGTTGGGAAATCTAATGCCTATGTTAATGGTAAAAAATCATCTGTTGATGCAAGTAATTCAGACGTAAAACCGATTATTAAAGATGGCAGAACAGTTGTTCCTGTAAGGTTTATTTCTGAAGCATTTGATGCAAAAGTTGAATGGGATGAAGCAACCTCTAAGGTGACGATTACAAAAGGTGGAACAGTTATTAGCGTAATACTTGGCGAAAGTAAATTATTTAAAAATGGAGTAGAGATACCATTAGATGTTGCAGCATTTACAGAAAACGGAAGAACACTTCTTCCTTTGAGAGCTGTTGTTGAAGCATTAGACAAAAAGGTATTCTGGGAAGATAGAGGACTTATTGTTATAAGCAGCAACGATAATATATTTAATAATGCAAGCGATAAGGGACTTATAGACGAAATCATTAGAGTAGTTTCAAAATAGTTATTCTTTTTGAAGATAGGTAAATGAAACGTTGTGTTACATAAAAACTTATTGACGAACAGGCGAATGTGTTATATTGTTATAAGTAAATAATAGATGCAGAGATTTGGAGACGCATCAAAACACAGGGTTTTTTGCCCTCTGTTTTGATGAGTCTTTTTGCATTTCTGAAAAGGGGTATTAAAATGTATGATATAGTGGTAATAGGGGCGGGCGTGATAGGTGCAATGATAGCAAGAGGGCTTTCGAAATACGACTTGTCTGTTTGTATTTTAGATATGGAAAGCGATGTTGCTATGGGGGCAACCCGTGCAAACAGTGCGATTATTCATGCAGGATACGATGCAAAAGAGGGTTCTTTAAAAGCGAGGCTTAACGTCAGGGGTTCGGAAATTATGCCTCAAGTAGCAAAGGAGCTTGGAGTAAGATATATAAACAACGGTTCTATTGTTATCGGTTTCAACGATGATGATGCTAAAGAAATCAAAAATCTATATCAGCGAGGCATATCAAATGGTGTAAGAAATCTTTCGATACTTAATAAAGATGAACTTAGAAAATTGGAGCCTAATATATCAAAAACCGCAATTTGCGCATTATATGCACCAACAGGGGCAATTATATGTCCTTATGAGCTTACAGTTGCCGCAGTAGGCAACGCAATGGATAACGGTTCGGATTTAAAGCTTAATTTTAAAGTGGAAAGAATCGAAAGATGTGAAGATGTGTATGAAATATCATCAGCAAAAGAAACTGTTAAGGCAAAATATGTAATAAATGCGGCAGGTCTGTATTCAGATGAAATAGCAAAAATGGTAGGGGATACAAGCTTTAACATCCATCCCAGAAAAGGCGAATATTTACTTTTGGATAAGGAATGCGGGGGCTTGGTGTCGCATACCATATTTAGAACACCGACAGAAATGGGAAAGGGAATTCTTATTTCGCCTACCGTTGATGGAAACCTGCTTTTAGGACCTACCTCAGTAGATTTAGAGGATAAATCCGATGTTTCCACAACATTCGAAGGTGTTGGAAAAATTATTTCTGAAGCAAAGGCTGATGTTGAGAATATACCGTTTAATAAAGTAATAACTTCATTTAGCGGTCTTAGGGCAACGGGTGACACAGGCGATTTTATAATAAACCTCTTTAAAGGTAGTTTTATTAACGTTGCGGGAATTGAATCGCCGGGACTTACTGCGGCTCCTGCAATTGCAGAGTATGTTGTGGAACTGCTTGGAAAAACAGAAATTAATCTGAAGAAAAAGGCGAAGTTTAATCCGCATCGTAAGCCGACTCGCTTTTTCAAAGAGCTGTCAATTGATGAGAAAAATATAATCATCAGACAAAACAGTAAATACGGTAAAATTATTTGCAGATGTGAAGGGGTAAGTGAAGGAGAAATCTTGGATTCGATACACACAAACCCAAAAGCAACAAATGTAGATGCCGTAAAACGCCGTACAAGAAGCGGAATGGGGCGATGTCAGGGCGGGTTTTGCTCATCGCATATATTGGATATTTTGGCGCGAGAGCTTAGTATGCCTGTCGAGGATATAACAAAATCAGGCGGAGTTTCGAATATTATTATCGGTAAGACAAAAGGTGGCGAGCAATTATGAAAAGTATTGATTTGGTGATAATTGGTGGTGGACCTGCGGGAATGAGTGCCGCAATCAGCGCATATAAAAGTGGAACAAGGGATATTTTGGTTTTAGAGCGTGACGCAAGTCTTGGTGGTATTTTGCAGCAATGTATTCACAACGGCTTCGGACTTCACAAATTCGAAGAGGAACTTACAGGCCCTGAATATTCGTGGAAATATGAAAAACAAATTCTTGAATTTAAGATACCTTATAAACTAAACACGATGGTAACAGAAGTAACAAAGGATAAGATAATTACAGCAGTTAACGAACAGGACGGAATATTCCAAATTAAAGCGAAAGCAATTATTTTGGCAATGGGGTGCAGAGAACGTCCTAAGGGAGCTTTGAATATATCAGGAACACGTCCAGCGGGCATATATTCTGCGGGGACGGCACAAAAATATGTTAATATCAAAGGTTATATGCCCGGCAAAAGTGTTGTTATTCTCGGCTCGGGAGACATTGGGTTGATTATGGCAAGACGTATGACGTTGGAAGGAGCAGATGTTAAGGCGGTTTGTGAGCTTATGCCATATTCAAGCGGTCTTGCAAGAAATATAGAGCAATGCCTAAGCGATTTTAACATACCTCTGAAATTAAGCCATACAGTAGTTGAAATACACGGCAAGCAGCGATTGACAGGTGTTACAATCGCAAAAGTAGAAGAAAACAGAATTCCTATTTTGGAAACAAAGGAATACATATCGTGCGACACATTGCTATTGTCGGTGGGTCTTATCCCCGAAAACGAGCTTACCAAATTTGCAGGAATTGAGTTAGACAACATTACAGGAGGTGCGGTTGTAGACCAAAGCAGAGAAACATCGGTTGATGGTATTTTTGCTTGCGGAAATGCACTTCATGTTCACGATTTAGTTGATTATGTTTCTGAGGAAGCTGAAATTGCGGGAAAATCTGCGGTTGAATATATAAATAATGTTGAAATTAGGGATATTAATATTGATATAAAAACTGACGGAAAAATAAGTTACACCGTGCCTCAAAAAATAACCTCAATAAAGGAAACAGATATATATTTTAGAGTTTCGGGAGTATATAAAAACATAAAAATCAATTTAAAAGACAGCGAAAGCTGTATAATTTCAAGAATAAAGCAAAAGGTTGTACCTGCAGAAATGGAAACAATAAGGCTTACAGTCGATGATATTAGGAAAATCAAGGGAAAAACCATAACCCTTGAATTGGAGGATTAATATGACAAAAAAACTAACTTGCATTATATGTCCTATAGGGTGTAACATAGAATTAGAATATACCAACGATACAATAACAAATATTAAAGGGAACTCCTGTAAAAGAGGAGAACAATATGCAATAAGTGAATGTACCAATCCTGTCAGAACAATAACCACATCGGTTTTTGTTGATGCTGGCAATGTACTTCCTGTTAAAACGGATAAGCCGGTGCCTAAGGAAATGATATTTGATTGTATGAAAGTAATTAATGCAAAGACGGTTTCATTGCCAATAGAAATCGGTAGTGTTATAATAGAAGATATCAAAGGCACAGGCGCTAATTTAGTGTCCACAAAAAATATGAGGTGAAATTTATGATTAATCTTGAACTAAGCCCAATCATTGCGGCGGTACGTACAAAAGAAGATTTTGTTTTGGCGGCAGTATCGCCCGTAAAAATTATATTCTTGTTGCACTCAAATATACTAACTCTCAAAGAAATGGTTGAATACGCCCATGAAAAACATAAGAAGCTTTTTATACACATAGATTTTGCAGATGGAATAGGAAGGGATAAATTTGGAGTTGAATTTATCTCAAGGTGCGGTGTTGACGGAATTATTAGTACGAGGGCAAATATTGTTAAGCTTGCAAAAGAATGCGGACTTTTAACAGTTCAACGATTTTTTATAGTAGATTCACATTCCGTTGATACGGCTGTTGAGTTTATTAAGACATCAAAGCCTGACATGATTGAAATTATGCCCGGCATATTGCCGAAAACAATTTCTAATTTTAAGGTTAAGGTTAAAATGCCTGTGATAGCCGGCGGTCTTATCGAAACCAAATCAGATATTATAAATGCGATAAAAGCGGGTGCTTCCGCAATTTCCACAGCAAAAAATGAGCTGTGGATAGAATAAGGAGGATGTAAAATGACGGATATAATGAATTTTGATTATTCATTAGTGCTTAGGCTTGTTGTAGCTGTTGTTTGCGGAGGGATAATAGGTTGGGAAAGAGGAGGCACAAACCATGATGCAGGCTTGCGTACTCACATTATTGTGTGTCTCGGTTCTGCGGCTATAATGGTTGTAAGCCAATGCTTTGTGGAAGAATATAAAATTAATCAGGAAATAATGCGTATGGGAGCGCAAATTGTAAGCGGTATAGGATTTTTGGGCGCAGGAAGCATTATTGTGGACGGAAACAGAATACGAGGAATAACAACTGCCGCCGGCCTTTGGACTACCGCTTGTGTGGGGATTGTAATTGGAGCAGGCTATTATATTATTGGGTTTGTAGTAGTGCTTTTAATGCTATTTACTATGCTGGGGCTTCGTTCCGTTACTCGCAAGCTTCGTCAAAAATCTTTGCTATACATCCTTAAAATAGAAATATCCGACAGAGAAAGCCTAAAATACGCAATGAGCGAGATTCTTGATTTTGATATAACTATCAAATCTATGAAAACATATTATGACGAAAAGAGCGAAAATGAAATTGCGATTTTGGAAATAGCTATTCCACAAAATATAACGCTTGACACAGTAATGTGTAAATTAAGCGGAATAGAAGGAATTTCGCAGATTATTCCGTTATAATATAAAGAAAAGGAAGGGTTAAAATTATGACAAAAATTATGGCACACAGAGGAGCAAGTAACATTGCTCCCGAAAACACAATGGCGGCATTTATCAAGGCTAAAGCACTGGGTGCATACGGAGTGGAGCTTGATGTTCATATTTTGCCTGATAAAACAGTTGTTGTTCACCATGACGCACGTCTTGGAAGATGTGAAGATGCTGATGATAACATTTACAATTATAGGTATGCAACAATAAAATCTTTTAGTGTTGGTGAAAAGTTTTCCCCGGATTTTAAAAATGAAACTGTGTCTTATCTTGATGAGGTATTAAAGTATTTAAAGGAAAACTGTATGTTTTTAAATTGCGAAATAAAGCGTGATACAGGTTTTTGTTTTGCAGATGAAGAGGAAGTTATTAAGCTTATAGATAAATATGATATGGCTGAAAATAGTATTATATCTTCTTTTGACCACAGATTGTTAAGTAATATCAAGAAAAAACATCCTGATTATAAGGTAGGAATACTATATTCAGAAACTTTTGGCATAGATATTATAAAATACTGTATTGAAAATTCGTTTGATGCTGTTCATCCTCATTTTAAGTTGGTTGATAAGGCGTTTGTTGACAAAGCACATCAAAACGGCATAGAGGTTAATGTGTGGACTGTGGATAATATAGAGGATATAAGACGAATGAATGAATATGGGGTGGACAATATTATTTCGAATGATGTTGAAACAGCGTTAAAGGGTGTAAATAATGGATAAGCTTAAAAACAAAAAACTATTTTTGCTTGATATGGACGGAACAATATACCTCGATGACAGATTATTTGAAGGGACATTGGAATTTTTGGATTTTGTTAAGAGTATTAATGGGAAATATATGTTTTTAACGAACAATTCTTCAAAAAGCGTGGACAAATATATAGAAAAATTAAAATGCATGGGAATATCAGTGCAAGAGGAAGATTTTTTAACATCAACAAATGCGACAGTCTTGTATTTGCAAAAAAAATATAGTGATAAAAAAATATATGCCTTTGGTACAGCATCATTTAAACAGGAATTAAAAAAAGCCGGTATTGATATTATTGACAAATTGCAGGATGGAATTGATTGCCTTGTTATGGGCTTTGATACCGAACTTACCTTTCGAAAACTGGAGGATGCTTGTATTTTACTTGGTAGGAATGTCGATTTCATAGCGACAAATCCCGATTGGGTATGCCCGACATGGTACGGATATGTTCCGGATTGTGGCTCTGTATGTGAAATGTTGTATCGCGCTACAAAAAGACGTCCGATTTTTATAGGCAAGCCCGAGCCGACAATGGCTCTTTTGGCTATTGAAAAAAGTGGATTTTGTAAAGAGGAAACGTTAATGATAGGTGACAGAATTTATACTGATATCGCCTGTGGCATAAATGCAGGAATTAGTACCGCTTTGGTTTTAAGTGGCGAAACAACTCTATGCGATATTGAAGAAAGTAGCACAAAGCCTGAATTTGTTTTTAATAATATAAAGGAAGTTTATGAAACTATTGTAAGTGGTCAAAAAGTCAGTAATTTTGAAGGGGTTAAAGGCAAGGTGATATAATTTCAATGTTGATGGCTCATATTTTTTAGATTGAAACGGATAGGTATGAAGACTACCTAAAATAATAAAAATATAGACATTGACAAAAATCATATGTTTTGATATAATGTAACTAAATAGTTATATACGGGAGGTGTTTAGTTGTTAAGAATAGGTATTGTAGGGTCGCAAAGCAGTCATACGGCGGCTTTCAAGGAGTTAATAAACAATGGAGAAATTGGACGAGTTACACAGATAGTAGATACAGATATGTATAAGACAGTTGATGAAGTGGACGCAGTCATAATAACAGAACGGGATGGACATTTGCATGAAAAAATTGCTCTTCATTTCATAGAGCAAAACATTCCCATTTGGGTTGATAAGCCTTTTGCGTGTAAATCAAAGGATGCTCAGACTATGGTGGATTATGCAGAAAAAAAAGGAGTCATTCTTACAGGTGGTAGCACAACAAAGTTTGTACAAGATGTACAAAAGCTTAAAAACACTAAAGAAATAACTAAAGCAAAAATAAGTTTTGCATCACACATAAATAGCGAATATAACGGTTTGCATTTTTATGGCTCGCATCTTGTGGAAATGGCTCTCGAAATTTTTGGTAGGGATTTTAACCTTGTTTCGGCAGAGCAGGAAGGTGAAGATGTTACAGCGTTAATGCAATACGACGCATTTATGCTTGAAATGTGTTTTGTGAAGGATAATTATGTGCCACAAGTATATATTGAAACGAAGGACGAAACAATATCTGAAAATATCGACATAAGCAATTGCTATCAATACGGTATGGAATATTTTTTAAACGTGTTAACGGGTAAAATACAGCCAGAGCCAACGCAAAATCTAATACAAAATGTTAAAACAATGGAGGAAATATTATGTTTACTGAACAATGGTTAGACAATCTTCTGGCAACACCGTCAGCTGTACTTATAAATGATATAGCGAAAATTAAGGGTGATATAATGATAATGGGTGCAGGTGGCAAGATGGGACCTACACTTTGTCTTCTTGCGAAAAATGCGTGCAATGCAGCTAATATAAATAAGCGAATAATTGCGGTTTCGCGGTTTAGTGATGCGGCTGCAACAAAACTCCTTAAGGATAACAATATAGAAATAATAAGTGCAGACCTTATGGAGGAAGGGGTTTTAAATACCTTGCCTGATTGTGAAAATATAATTTACATGGCAGGGCGTAAGTTTGGTACAGACGGGCAGGAGTATCTTACATGGGCAATGAATGCATGGCTACCATCACTTGTTGCACAGCGATATAAAAATTCCAATATTGTAGTGTTTTCAAGCGGAAACATATATCCCTTCGTACCAATTCACAGCGGCGGCTGTGATGAGAGCGTTAAGACAATTCCCGTAGGAGAGTATGCAATGAGCTGTCTTGCAAGGGAAAGAATGTTTGAATACGGCAGTAATACTTATGGAACAAATGTGTTTATATATCGTTTAAATTACGCTGTAGATTTACGTTATGGTGTGCTTCACGATATTGCAACAAACATATTAAGCGGTGAACCAATTTCAATTTCAACACCTGTTCTTAATTGTATTTGGCAGGGTGATGCCAACGAAATAGCAATTCTAGGATTATTGCACTGTACCTGCCCTGCAAACAAGGTGAATGTTACAGGACCTGAAACTGTTAGTGTGAAGCATATAGCACAAAAGCTTGGCATACTTCTTAAAAAAGAGCCTGTTTTTAGTGGTATTGAGGATGTAAATGCATTACTTAGTAATGCGTCAAAATCAATCGAGCTTTTCGGATATCCCACATACGGCATAAATGAGATGGTTGAAATGCAGGCTAAATGGATTATAAATGGTGGTAGAAGTCTTGGAAAACCAACACATTTTGAAGAAAGGAAGGGCAGTTTTTAATGAGAGATGCAATTAAAATATTAAAAAAAGGTACGGTAATTCCTGCAACACCCCTTGCGCTTGATGCCAATCGAGATTTTGATGAGGACACACAGAGGCTGCTTACACGTTATTATCTTGAAGCAGGAGTAGGTGGAGTTGCAACTGCTGTCCATACAACACAGTTTGAAATTCGCCTTCCCCAGTATAATTTATTCGAAACTGTGTTAAGGGTTGTAGTCGATGAAATAAATAAATTTGAACAAAAAAACAACAAAACAATTATAAAGGTTGCCGGTGTATGCGGTGAAATTGAGCAGGCTGTTAAAGAGGCAAAGCTTGCTAAGGAATTAGGCTATGATGTGGTTTTGCTTAGTCCGGGCGGACTTAATGATAAGCCTGAAGAATATATGATAGAGCGTACAAAACAAGTTGCAGCCATTATGCCTGTTATTGGATTTTATCTTCAAAGTGCAGTGGGCGGTAGGGTTTTTACCTATGACTACTGGCAAAAGATTTGTGAAATCGAAAATGTAGTTGCTATAAAGCTTGCTCCGTTTAACCGTTATCAAACCCTTGATGCAGTTCGTGCGGCGGCATTTGCAAGCCGTGATGTGGCATTATACACAGGAAATGATGATAACATAATTGTTGACCTATTAAGCGAATATAAGTTTGAAAATAACGGCAAAATATATACTAAGAAATTTGTGGGTGGACTTCTTGGACATTGGAGTGTATGGGCGAATACCGTTGTTAAAATATTTGAAAAAATAAAAAAAGACGGATTAACACCACAAATGCTTGAACTTGCAAATGAGGTGACCGACTGCAATGCTGCATTTTTCGATACCGCAAATAATTTTAAGGGTTGCATTGCAGGGCTGCACGAGGTGCTAAAGCGACAGGGTTTGTTAAAAGGTATATGGTGTTTAAATCCAGAGGAAACATTATCAGTTGGTCAGAAAGAAGAAATAGACAGAGTGTATAAAATGTATCCTCACCTTAATGATGATGAATTTGTAAAGAGGTTTTTAAAAAATGGACATATTTGATATAATAGGCCCTATAATGATTGGACCGTCATCTTCACATACAGCAGGTGCTGTACGTCTTGGTTTGGTTGCACTATCGTTACTTGGAGAAAAGCCAAAAAGTGCAGTTGTAACTCTTTATTCCTCATTTGCAAAAACAGGCAAGGGGCATGGAACAGATAAGGCTGTTATTGGCGGTATTCTCGGCTATGATATTGATGATGATAGGATTTTAAAATCGCTTGAAACAACAGAGTTTTCTTATGAGTTTAAATATGATGATAGTGATGAATTTCACCCTAACACTGCCGAAATACAGCTCGTTGGACAAAATAATTCTGTTACTATGAGAGGTGCTTCAATTGGCGGAGGACGAGTAGAGGTGCAAGAAATTGATGGTATGAAGGTATCTTTTAACGGCGAACTAAATACCCTTATAGTTTTTCATACCGACCAAAAGGGCGTGGTTGCAGACGTTTCAGGTCTTTTAAGTACCAATGATATAAACATTGCTTTTATGAAGCTGTACCGACTTGATGAAGGCAGAGATGCCATAACCGTTATAGAAACTGACCAACAGGTTGAAATACTATCTGAAATTAAAAAGATAAACGGGGTGAAACGAGTTGCATACTATGAGAAGTCAAATGTATAAAAACCTTACTGTTATGCGTGAATCTATTACAGCAGGATTAAATCCTAATATACGTTCAAAGAGTAAAATGGCAGGAGGTAACGCATATCTGTTGCATAAGGCTTTGAGTGATGGTATAATTGATGATACAATATATACTAGAGCGGCAGCTTATGCACTTGCAGTAACTGAAACAAATGCGTGTATGGGAAGAATTGTGGCTGCCCCCACAGCAGGCGCAAGTGGAATACTACCGGGTGTTTTAATCGCTGTTGCAGAAACAAAGGATTTAGACGACGAAAAAATCATTGATGCACTTTTCGTTGCAGGTGACATTGGTATGCAAATTGCTAAGGGCGCAACGCTGTCGGGAGCGGAAGGTGGCTGTCAAGCAGAGTGCGGAAGTGCGGCGGCAATGGCGGCGGCAGGAATGGTGTGCCTTCTCGGTGGGAATGAAAAGCAGTATCAACATGCGGCAGCGCTTGCGATGAAATCAACAATGGGCTTGGTGTGTGACCCTGTTTGTGGGTTAGTGGAAGTGCCATGCATAAAAAGAAACGCAAATTGCAGTTCGATAGCAATAACAAGCGCAAATATGGCACTTGCAGGAATAAAAAGCGTAATTCCGCTTAATGAGGTAATTACTGCTATGAAAAGAGTGGGTAAGGACTTGCCAACATCTTTAAAGGAAACATCACAAGGCGGTGTTGCTGACACAAAGACTGCAAAGGAGATAGAGAATGAAGCGTTCGGAGATAACTAAGCAAAAGATATTTGAAGCTGCGGAAGCAGAGTTTTGCGAAAAAGGATTATACGGTGCAAGAGTTGATGCCATTGCTGAAAATGCAGGTGCAAACAAGCGCATGATATATGAATACTACGGCAGTAAAGAGGGACTCTATATTGCTGTTCTTCGTGGTGTTTATGAACGACTGGCAACACTTGAAGCGAGTCTTTTGAAAGAAGAAAAAGACTGCAAGGAGGCTATTCGAAAGCTTGTTTTTATGTATTTTGATTTTTTGAAAAATAACTCATCTTTTGTCAGAATGATAATGTGGGAGAATTTATGTGAGGCAAAGCATTTTAATGATGCCGATATTCATAATGTTAAAGACCCTGCAACGGAATCACTAAAAGAAGTAATCAGGCGTGGAAAAAGCGAAGGTATATTTAGTCAAAATGCAAACGAGGAGCAAATAATATTATCTTTACATACGTTTTGTTTTCCGTATTTTTCTAATAAGCACACACTTTCAATGCTGCTTGATACAGATTTGTCAGCAGACGAGAGCATATATGAACGGGCAAATTTTGTTTCGGATACGATTTTAAAGCAATTATAATAAGAAGGGGTGTGTTCTCTAAATTTTTATAAGTCCATAATAAGGTGATAATTTTCTATACTCACTCGGGGTAGTATTGTATCGTTTTTTGAATGCTCGGTTAAATGACCGTATATTGTTAAAGCCGCATAAAAATGCAATGTCAGTAAGTTTTTTGTCAGACATTAGTATAAGCTGACGTGCCTTTTCTGCTCGATACGAGGAAAGATACTCCACAAAGCTTATATTTGAGGTTTCTTTAAAAAGGTGTGCAAAATAGTACAAAGAATATCCGCATTGTTTAGAAACATCCTTCAAAGCGATAGTACTTGTGTAGTTGCTTTCCACATATTCATTCACAGTTTTAAGCAGCTGCAACTGATTTGCAATTCTTCTTTTTTCCTCACCGCTGACAATTTCACAATCCAAATTTCTTAATATTGTAAGAATTAGTTCTAATGTATTTTTATTTATGGCAATTTTATACCATTTGTTTTTAGTTTTATATTCCTCGAATATTTTAAGTATAATGCTTTTTACATCGGTATATACAATACTGTTCTTATTTGTTATTAAATTGTTTTTTAATCTTAAAAGTGAAAAGTTGGTAATTTCATCATTGTTTGGCGGAATGATTTTTATAATATATACATGATTTCGTTTCGATGAGTAGCTGTGTATTTCACCCGGCATAATAATGCCGATGTCGCCACAGCTTGCTATATATGTATTTCCGTTAACAAATAAGGTAACGCTGCCTGAAACAACATAAATAATTTCGATTTCTTCGTGGAAATGACTTGTATAATTCAGGTTTACCATATCGGCATCAAGATATGGTTCGCTTATGGTTGCTTTGTGTATTTTTTCGTAAAAGCTTGTTTTTGTCACGTTATCACCCCAGATAATTATATAACATTTTTATTAAAAAAGCAAGATGTGTCCATAACATAGCAAAATTGCAATTTCATTTTATATTTATATATGATATTATTAAAGAAAAAATATTGGAGGAATATAAAATGGCGGATTGCTTTTCAAACATTTCGAAAATCAGATATGAAGGTTCACAATCTACAAATCCATTGGCATTTAAATTCTATAATCCCGATGCGGTTGTTGCAGGAAAAACAATGAAGGAACAGCTTAGGTTCGCACTATCCTATTGGCATACCCTATGCGGTGAAGGAGCGGATATGTTCGGACGTGGAACGATTGATAAATCCTTTGGCGGAGCAACCCCGATGGAGATTTATAAAAACAAAGCATATGCGGCATTCGAGCTTATGGATAAGCTGGATATCGAATATTTTTGCTTTCATGACAGGGATATAGCACCAGAAGGCGAAACATTAGAAGAAAGCAATGCAAATCTTGATGAAATTGTAAAGCTGATAAAAGAGCTTATGGTGAAATATAACAAGAAGGTGCTTTGGGGTACAGCAAATTGTTTTAGCAATCCACGCTATGTTCATGGTGCAGGCACAAGCTGCAGTGCTGACATATTTGCATTCGCAGCTGCACAAATCAAAAAAGCAATTGACATTACAATTGAATTGGGTGGAGAGGGCTATGTATTTTGGGGTGGCAGAGAGGGCTATGAAACACTGCTGAACACTGATATGGGGCTTGAACAGGATAATATGGCAAGGCTTATGAGAATGGCAGTTGATTATGCAAGGGGCAAAGGCTTTAAGGGGGATTTTTACATTGAGCCAAAACCAAAGGAGCCAACAAAGCACCAATATGATTTTGATGTTGCAACTGTCCTTGGATTTTTAAGAAAATATGGTCTTGACAAAGATTTTAAGATGAACATTGAAGCAAACCACGCAACTTTAGCCTCGCACACCTTCCAACATGAACTGCGGGTGGCAAGAATGAATGATGTGTTTGGGTCGATTGATGCAAATCAAGGGGATTTATTGCTCGGCTGGGATACAGACCAATTTCCTACAAATGTTTATGACTCTGCAATGTGTATGTATGAAGTAATAAAGGCGGGCGGTTTTACCAATGGCGGACTTAATTTTGATTCAAAGGTGCGTCGTGCCTCTATGACAGACGAAGACATTTTTCATGCTTATATTGCAGGAATGGATACCTTTGCACTTGGGCTTATAATTGCAGATAAAATAATCAAAGACGGAAGAATTGACGCATTTGTAGAGGAAAGGTATAGCTCGTTTAAAAATGGGATAGGTGCTGATATTGTTGCAGGAAAAACTAATCTTGAAAGCCTTGAACAATATGCGTTAAAGCTTGGCGAGGTTACTGTAACGGAAAGCGGAAGACAAGAATATTTAGAATCAACCGTAAACAATATAATGTTCGGAGGAATTTAAGCTGTGAGATATTTAATTGGTATTGATGTTGGAACTAGCGGAACAAAAACAGTTTTGTTTGATGTTGAAGGACAGGTTATTGCATCATCTACAGTTGAATATCCGCTATATCAGCCACAAAACGGTTGGGCGGAGCAAGACCCGAATGACTGGTGGAATGCAACAAAAGCAACGCTTAAAAAAGTAATATCTGAAAGTGGAATTAATAGCTGTGACATTGCAGGGATAGGACTTTCAGGGCAAATGCACGGGCTTGTTATGCTTGATGAAAATAATGATGTAATTCGACCATCAATTATTTGGTGTGATGGCAGAACAGTGAAGGAATGTGCGGAGATAACGGAAAAGGTTGGCAGTGAAAGATTAATTGAAATCACAGCAAACCCAGCACTTACAGGGTTTACGGCATCAAAAATACTTTGGGTTCGCAATAATGAGCCTGAAAATTATAAAAAATGCAGACGTATCCTATTGCCAAAGGACTATGTGCGATTTAAGCTCACAGGCGAGTTTGCAACAGAGGTATCCGATGCAAGCGGAATGCAGTTGTTGGATATAAAAAACAGATGTTGGAGTGAAGAGGTTTTAGAAAAATTAGAAATAGATAAAACACTTTTGGCAAAAGTATATGAAAGCCCAGAAGTAACAGGGAAAATCACGAAAGCTGTTTCAAACTTGACAGGGCTTGCGGAAGGCACAATTGTTGTAGGCGGTGCCGGTGATAATGCGGCGGCAGCAGTTGGCACAGGTGTTGTTGAGGATGGAAAAGCATTTACAACTATAGGCACAAGCGGTGTTGTATATGCACATACCTCTGAAATGGTTATAGATAAAAAAGGCAGAGTTCATACATTTTGTTGTGCGGTTCCAAATAAATGGCACGTTATGGGTGTAACTCAAGGTGCAGGTCTGTCATTAAAATGGTTTAGGGATAATTTCTGCCAAGACGAAATTGAAACTGCAAAAAATATGGGAGTGGACCCGTATTATCTTATGGATAAAGAGGCGGAAAAGTCTCCCGTTGGTTGTGATAAACTTTTGTATTTGCCGTATTTAATGGGGGAGAGAACACCTCATCTTGACCCGAACGCAAGGGGTGTTTTCTTCGGATTATCCGCAATGCATCAAAAACGAGATATGTTTCGTGCAATAATGGAGGGCGTTTCATATTCTTTGAAAGATTGCTTGGAAGTATTAAAAGAAATGAATGTTTCGGTATCTGATATGGCAGCTTGCGGTGGTGGTGGCACAAGCAATTTGTGGCGTCAAATGCTTGCAGATTTATATAATTGCCCTGTCAAAACCATCGCATCAAAAGAAGGTCCTGCCCTCGGTGTTGCAATTCTTGCAGGTGTCGGTGCCGGAATATATGAGAGCGTGGAGCAAGGATGCAAAAAGGTAATTAAAACAGACAAAGAGCAACAACCAATAAGTGAAAATATAAAAAAGTATATGAAGTTTTATCCACTATATAAAAATTTGTACAGAAGCTTGAAAGAGAGTTTTGCAGAATTGGCAAAGCAATAACTGGTTTTTGCATATAAAATTAAGAATGAAAAAGAAAGCAGACATTGGCATGAAAATGTCGGATTATTGAGAATGGGTTGATGATTTTATGAAAAAGACAAAGGTCAGCTTCAGCGTAAGCCATGAGCTATATTAGTGCATAAAATATATTCAAACTATAAAAGGAGCAAATAGTTTATGGAATTATTAAAAGTAAGCGATAACAGACGGTTTCTTGTTAAAGAGGATGGTTCTTCATTTTTTTGGTTGGCTGATACCGCATGGAATTTATTTCACAAATTAAATAGGGATGAAGCTGAAATATATCTTAATAATCGAGCAGAAAACGGGTTTAATGTTATTCAAGCAGTAGCACTTGGTGAACATGATGGTATTCAAACGCCTAATGCATATGGCAGAATTCCGCTTAAAAAAAACGAAAGTGGGGATTACGACCCTTGCATGCCTGATTTGGATACAACAAAAAAAAGTGATTATAGCTATTGGGAGCATGTAGATTATATTATAAATAAAGCAGAAGATTTAGGTTTGTATATTGCTCTTCTGCCTACATGGGGAGACAAATTCAATTTAAAATGGGGAATGGGTCCGGTAATATTTGATGAGAACAATGCATTTGCATACGGGAAGTGGATTGGGGAACGATATAAGGATAATAAAAACATTATTTGGGTTTTGGGCGGTGACAGGCCGCTTGAATCAGGCAAGCATTTTGATATTATTAGAGCAATGGCTAAGGGCATCAAAGAAGGCGATGGAGGAATACATTTAGTAACCTTTCACCCATTTGGTGAGCATTCTTCATCAGAATGTGTTAATGATGAGAACTGGCTTGATTTTAATATGTATCAGTCGGGACATAGCCAATTAAACTATCCTAATTATGAAAAAATTACTGAAGATATAAATATGCAGTCTGTTAAACCAATAGTTGATAGTGAACCGAGATATGAAGACCATCCAATTAATTTTAACGCTCAAAATGGTTATTATGATGACTTTGATGTGCGTCAGGCTGCATATTGGGCTGTGTTTGCAGGTGCATTTGGACACACATATGGGCATCACAGTGTTTGGAGTATGTGTAGTGATGTAAGTGACTATTTTATTATGACATGGCGTAATGCTCTCGATAGACCTGGTGCAACACAAATGAAGTATCTAAAGAATTTAATTGAATCAAGGACATTTTTAGAAAGAATACCTGATCAAAGCCTTATAGCAAAAAACTATATTGGTGCAAATCATATGAGAGCAACGAGAGGGAACAATTATGCTTTCATATACTGTCCGTGTGGACTTAAGTGCGAGATAAATATGGGAATTCTAATTGGTAATAAAGTAGATGTACAATGGTATAACCCACGTAATGGAGTTTGTTTACCTGTTGGTTGCTTTGATAATATCGGGGTAAAAACCTTTGTAGCACCATCATCAGGGAGAGGGCATGATTGGATTTTAGTTATTGATAGTTTAGAAAAATAGTTTTATAATAGGGGGCAAAGAATGCAAACTTATATTATACAAGGAATTGGGTTTATCGGATTAATTTTTGCTATAGTTTCATTTCAAAAAGACACAAATAAGGGAATCTTGCTATTTCAATCACTTGCATCAGTTACATTTGCTGTACACTTTCTTTTATTGGGTGCATATACAGGTGCGGCTATGAACCTATTGGGTACAATAAGAAATATGATTTTCTATAATCGAGAGAGTAAGTGGGCTAATAATAAATATTTGTTATATGTGTTTATGTTTATGTATATTATAGTTGGAATTATTACTTACAAAAATTATTTTAGTATTTTATCAATCATTGGTATGCTATTATCAACTGTTGGATTTTGGATTAAAAATACAAAGTACACAAGACGGATTTCCTTAACCAGTTCTCCTTGCTTTTTTGTATACAATTTTGCAAATTGGTCTATTGCTGGTGTTATAACGGAAATATTTGTTATGCTATCTTTGGTGGTAGCAATGGTTAGATTTGATTATAATAAAACAGATGTATTAACACAAAACAATTCTTCTGTTTAATTTTAAAGACGTAACAAAACATACTATTTTGTAACGAAAAGTACATACAATTTTTTTGTATTATACTATATACTTTTATTAAGTGTAACATAATTGAGATAGGAGCGATTAGTTTGAATAAAAAAATATTGTTTGATACAGATATTGGTACAGACATTGATGATGCAGTGTGCCTTGCATATTTATTAAAACAGCAAAATTGTGATTTGCTGGGAATAACTACGGTAAGTGGTGAATCAGATAAACGTGCTATGCTTGCAAGCGTCTTATGTAAGGTAGCAAAAAAGAATATACCAATTTATCCAGGACTTGAAATTCCTATATTTGGGCAACAAAGACAATCGAATGCTCCGCAGGCGAATGCTCTTAAAAATTGGGAGCATGAAACTAACTTTCCAAAGGGTGAGGCTATCGAGTTTATGAGGCAGACTATCCGCAAAAATCCTGGTGAGGTTACTTTGCTTGCTGTAGGTCAGTTTACAAATGTGGCTACGCTTTTTAAAGTTGATCCTGAGATACCAAGCCTTTTAAAAGACCTTGTTATTATGGGCGGAGTCTTTACACCTGAGTATATTGCTAAGAGAAATTTGCGTGCAGAATGGAACGCAGTATGCGACCCTTATGCAACCTCGATTATATATAATTCTCCTGTAAAAATACATAAGTCAATAGGGCTTGATGTTACTATGCAGGTTGTTATGGACAAGCAAGATGTTTTTAATAATTTTAAGGCGGATATTCTAAAGCCCGTTGTTGATTTTGCAGGAGTTTGGTTTGAGAATTATGAGAAGATAGGCTTTAATGATCCTTTGGCAGGTGCTATAATATTTGATGAGTGCATATGCGAATTCGAAAGAGGGAACGTAGAAATCGAGTTGGAAAGTCCAAGACTCAAAGGAACGACTTACTGGACTCCTGATAAAGAAAATGGAGGGCACAATGTTGCATTAGGGGTTAATAAAAATCTCTTTTTTGAACACTATTTTGATACCGTTAATAAATAACTTTAATAATGAGGTGTAAATTTGAAGTTGCTAAATTTTGGTTCGCTAAATATAGATTATGTATATTCCCTTGATCATCTTGTTACACCGGGTGAGACCATATCTTCCAAAGGCTTGGAAATATATTGTGGCGGCAAGGGGCTAAATCAGTCTGTAGCACTTGCAAAAGCAGGAGCAAAGGTATATCATGCAGGAAAGATTGGCTCTGATGGTGATATATTATTGGAAACATTGAAAAGTGTTGGGGTTAATGTTGATTTTGTTTTAATAGACAATCTACAAAGCGGACATGCTATGATTCAGGTTGATGATTTAGGTCAAAATTCTATTATATTATACAAAGGGGCAAACCATCGCATCACAGAGTCGGAAATTGATGGTGTTCTTCAAGAGTTTGAAGCGGGGGATATTTTATTACTTCAAAATGAGATTAATAATATCTCATATATTATGAGGCAGGCACATCGGCGTGGAATGCGTATTTTTATAAATCCTGCACCAATGAATGATGAAGTGCTTGATTATCCATTAGAATTGGTTTCGTGCTTTATAGTGAATGAAATAGAAAGCTATCAATTGACAGACGAAAAGGTTCCGGAGTTAGCTGCTGAAAAAATCATCGAGCGGTATCCAAATGCGTGCTGTTTAGTTACACTCGGTAGTGAAGGTGCTATATATAAAGATAGCGTGCAGTCGTTTTTTCAGCCGGTTTTTAAGACGCAGGTTGTGGACACGACCTCTGCCGGGGATACTTTCACGGGGTATTTTATAGCCTGTATTATCAATTCCATGACACCTAATATTGCGTGTAGAACTGCTGCAATGGCATCTTCAATTTGTGTTTCTCGCAAAGGAGCGGCGGTATCAGTTCCATATGCGGATGAGGTGCTTGGCAAGCTAACAATGGAAAGTGCTGAATAAAAGGGCAAACAACTTTATTACCATGGTTAAATACTTGGCTGACGCCACTCTTGACAATTAGATTATTTAGAGGTAAACTCGTATTAAAGGGTTGATGGATAACTTAGTGAATTTAGGCTATAATGAAACTGAAACCTCTATATATCATGAGTTTAGGCTGTTTATTATTTATTGTGTTTCAATTACAATATAAATATATCTAATTGTATGGAGGGAGTGTAAGAAATGTATAAGCTTATAATTATTGACGATGAAGAAAGTGCAAGAACTCTTGCTGCAAAATGTATTAGTAAGATTGATTTAGGATTTGAAGTTACAGGTAGTTTTTCTAATGGACAAAAGGCGCTGGAATATCTTAAAGAAAATGAGACCGACGTAGTGATAACTGATATCAAAATGCCCAAGATGTCTGGTATTGAATTGGCTAAAAATATACATGAAATGATGCCTAAATGCAAAGTAATTATTATAAGCGGATATGGTGAATTTGATTATGCAAAAAAGGCTATTGAATATAATGTTATAAATTATCTGCTAAAACCCATAAATATAAATGAACTTATTGATACACTAAAAAGATTGAAGCAAATTTTAGATAAAAATTTAGTTGAAAAAGAAAACAATTTAGAGATGTTAACAGAACAGAGAGAACAATTTTTTACAGATATATTTATAGGCGAGTTTGTGTCTAAAACTGAAATTGAGAAAATGTTTTTGAATTTAAAATTTCCTTTTAATGTTGAAAATTCTGATGGAGCGATAATAGAAATTAACGTAAAAAATTACGAACAATATATTAACTCTATATGGAAGTATGGTAAAGCTAATATAACAACGGCAATACTCAACATTATGCAAAAACAGTTATTAGACGTTTATATTTATCCTATCTCACAAAAAAAAGAAAGATTCATATTTGTTTTATTTAATATAGAATCACCAGTAGATTCCTACAAACGCAAAATTGAACAAACTATGAAAAATGTATTAAATATGGATGCTGTTTTTAATTGTCTTAATGTGTTTGATAGTATATTTAATATAACATGTGATGAGATTTTTGATTCCATTGAAAAAGAAGAAGATTCACTATTAACTTCACACAATATCAAAGAGGATATTGTTATAAAAAAAGCTAAAGCATATATAGATGCTAATTATGATAAGGATATTACAAGAGATGATGTTGCAGAACATGTGCATTTCAATTCTGCTTATTTCAGCAGATATTTTAAGCAACAAACGGGAGAGAGCTTTTATGACTATTTAGTAAGTGTAAAAATGAGGAAGGCTATTGAACTATTAAGTACAAAAATGAAGATATATGATATATGTGAAAAGGTAGGATACAAAAATATTAAATACTTTTCCAAAAATTTCAAGCAATATACATCGTACACGCCATCTGAATATAGAAAATATGTGTTTAAAATTGAGGGCATAGATGATGAAGAATAAAATAATATCTGTTCTTAGTGAATATAAATTTAGAAGTTTATTTGCAATAAACTTTACAAAGTTTATGCTGTTTGTGTTTGCAGTTCTTGTTATAATCAGTTTTCTTATTTATGAAAATTCTACCTATATAATCAATAGTGAGTTTGCACAGTCTAATTTAAATAATGTGCAAAAAATTTCAGATATTGCGGATACAATAATTAAAGAGGTTCAGACTATTTCATCGCACCTATCATTAGATAGAAATGTTCAATTATATCTTTCAACAAAGAATCCAGAGCAGTTAATTGAAGAATTTAATTTAAGAATGAAAGATAAAATTTCAATGTTTACTGCAATTTATGAATATATTGATTCTGTTTACATTTATTCCGAGAAAAGCGACTGCATATTTTCATCAGATGGTAATTATACATTTGATAAATTTAGTGATTTAGATTGGATGCCTAAATATAAGGAATCAAGTGATAATTTTGCAATATGGCCCAGAGAGATGCATAATTCATATCCGTATGTAATAACAATTATGAAAAGAATTACAACGCCTAATTCTATGGGAGCAATCATAATTAATATAAATTTAAGAAATTTAGGCGTTTTTTTTGACAGCGTAGCTAATAAAAATCAAGAAGCATTTATTATAGATGATAACAATTCTGTTATATACAATAAAAATATGGAAAAGATGTTTAATAGTATTTCAAATTACCATGTGTTGAGTGAATTGTTTCAGCAGGATAACGCAATTATAATAACAAAAGACAAACAAACCTATGCAGCGGCGAAACAAAGGTCGAAGTATTATAATTGGACATATTCTTCAATTAAACACCTTAGTGAATATAGTGAAAGATTAGAATCTAATAATAAGTTTATTATATCTATAATTATAGTATCTTTATTTATTGGTCTTGCAGTGGCAATATTTTTGACTTTTAGTACTTATAGGCCTGTTAGGGGCTTAATTGATCTTTTAGATGATCCTGAAAAAGGGAAAGGGGAATACAGCGAAAAAAGTAGTGATGAAATTAAATATATAGCACAGCGCATAATAAACACTGTGAACGTAAATACAGAGCTACAAAACGAACTTAAAGAGCAATTTGATATGCTAAACAAAGCAAAGATTTGTGCCTTGCAGCTACAAATAAATCCTCATTTTTTGTTTAACACTATTAATTTGATAAGCCTTATGATAGTTGATGATTTTGGATTTGACCATCCTAGCTCAAATATGTTGAGTTCTGTAGCAGATATATTGAGGTATGTACTTGAAACAGATGAAGAAATTGTTGATATAGCAAGCGAAATTAAATATAACAAATTGTATATTGAAATACTTGATAAACGTTATGGAGGCAAATTTAAAACAGAGTGGAACATTGACACAGGCATATTAAATAGTAAAATACCTAAGTTGTGTTTGCAACCAATTATTGAAAATGCTGTTCATCATGGACTTAGTCCTCTTGAAAATGCTGAAGGGATACTTACAATTACTGGATTCAGTAAAGATGAGATGGTTACATTTGTAATCTCGGATAACGGCTCTGGAATTCAAAAAGAGATACTTGATGAAATAAATGAGTCTTTATATAATGATGTATCATTTGATGCAAAACATATTGGGATAAAAAATATACATCAACGAATACAACTAATGTTTGGAAAAAAATATGGTTTGCAAATTGAAAGTGAGGTTGATAAAGGCACCATTGTAACACTTGTACTACCATTTATAGGATAAGTTTATATAAAAAAGATGATTTGCCACTGATTTTAAGTTCAGTTTCATTGTTATGATTAATTGAAATTTACACCTTTATTGTTTTATTGTCAAGACAGCACTATATGTGCATTTGGGCTTGATAATGGAAGGATAAGGGTGTAGATTTTTTTTTATACAAGTATGTAAAAAATATGCATGGATTGCGGGCTGGGACAATTAAAAAGTTGTAACAAAACATACTACGATGTAACAAAAAGTGTATAGAATTGTTTGTTTGTATACTATATACTTTACTTAAGGATAAAGATGTAGACTACGGGGGGATAAATATGAAAAATGAATTTTCAAATAACACAGTAGTATCAAAAGTAAAAATAGCAAAGAGTTTAAGCAAGAAGAAAGGATATATTATTAAAGAAAATTTAGAATTTCTTATCCTTGCATTACCTGGAATTATTTTGCTTTTTGTATTTAATTATCTTCCGATGCTAGGAATAATAGTTGCTTTTAAAAAATTCAATGCAAACCTCGGTATATGGGGCAGTGAATGGGTGGGGCTGAAAAATTTTGAATTTTTCTTTACATCGCAAGATGCATTAAGAGTAACTTTGAATACTGTTTTGTATAGTTTGGATTTTATGTTTGTGGGGTTGTTTGCAGCTGTAATGGTTGCCTTGTTGCTTTATAACATTAAGAACGCTATGTTGGTTAAAGTATACAATACTATTATGATACTTCCTCGATTTTTATCAATGGTTTTAATAGCATTTATAGTATATGCAATGCTTAATCCAGTTTCGGGAATGCTCAACCAAGTAATTGGAATTTTTGGAGGAAATTCAGATATTGATTGGTATTCAAAACCTAATGCTTGGCCGATTATATTAACAATTATTCAGTTATGGCAAAGTGTTGGAATGAATTCAATTATATATTTTGCTTCACTTATGGGGATAGATGAATCTTTGTTTGAGGCAGCAAAGATTGACGGAGCTTCAAAGTGGGAACAGACGAGATATATAGCTATCCCTCATCTTATTCCAATAATGACAATTACAACAATACTTGCATTTGGTAATTTGTTTAATGGAGATTTTGGACTTTTTTATCAAACAACAAGGGATGTAGGCATGCTTTATCCTACAACTGATATTATTAGTACATATGTATTTAGAGGGTTAATGAGTGGCAATATGGAAGTGGCGGCATCGGTAGGGTTATTTCAATCAGTTGTTGGTTTAATACTGGTACTTCTTACTAACATGATAGTTAGAAAAGTAAGTCCTGAAAATAGTTTGTTTTAAAGGAGTGGTAAAGATGATTAAAAAGTTTAATCTTCCGCAATTTATACTTAATACATTCTTTGTACTTGTCTGTCTTACATATATATTGCCTTTTATATTAGTACTATCAATATCAATTTCTAGCGAAGATGCAATTAAACAGTTCGGCTATACTTTATTCCCAAAGATTGTTGATTTTGAGGCATATAAGCAAATATTTAGCAATCCAACACAGCTGATTGATGCATATTATGTTACCATAATATTCTCAGCAGTTACAATGGTTCTTTCTATTTTGGTTATGACGTTAATGGCATATCCACTTTCAAGACCGAATTGCAAATTTAGAGGTGTACTTACTTTTTACATATTTTTCACAATGTTGTTTAATGGAGGGTTAGTGCCATCATATATTATGAACACTAAATACCTGCATCTCGATAACAATATATTAGTTTATATTCTTCCTGCATTAGTTAGTGCATGGTACATCATCATAATAAGAACATTTTTTCAAGGATTGCCAGAAGGATTAGTAGAATCAGCGAAGATAGACGGGGCGAGCGAGCTAAGAATATATTTTAAAATTATAATGCCCTTATCCAAGCCAGTAGTGGCAACAATAGCTTTTTTTGTAGTTATTGCTAAGTGGAATGACTGGAACACTGCTCTTATTTATATTCAAAGCCCAAAATTGTATTCACTTCAGTATATGTTGCAAAAGATACTCAGAGAAGCTGAATTTGTCAATAAGATAGCACTAGAGGGCATAAGTGGCACTTTCCAAGATTATAAAGTACCTACTGAAAGCATGCGATATGCAATGGCAATTTTAGCGGCAGGCCCTATACTATTTATATTTCCTTTCTTTCAAAAGCACTTTGCCAGAGGGTTGACGATAGGAGCAATTAAAGGGTAAATGGTAAGGTGGAGGGCAAGAAACATATGTTTAGTAACTTATGGAGTTTTAAAAGAAAAAAATATTATAAAGTGGAGGTAAATTAATATGAAAAAGATTATGTTATGCCTTTTGACAACAGGGTTGATATTCAGTATTATTGGTTGTAATCCTGCACAAAAAAACACAACAACATCAGGTAGCGAAGAAATAAGACTCAAATGGATAATGCCAGGACCGGGTGAACAAAAGGATTCACCAAAGGTATGGGCAGAGTTTAATAACCAACTTAAAGCAGTCAAGGGATTTGAAAACGTTACAGTTGATTTCTCTGTAATACCATCAGCTGATTACAAACAGAAATTTCTTTTGTTACGAGCAGGTGGAGAGAATATTGATATTGCACAAACATATACATTGGATTTTGTAAATGAAGTGAGAACTGGAACATTTATACAAATTGAGGATCTTATTGAGAGAAATGCTCCAAATCTAAAAAAGAGTATGCCGGATTATATGTGGAATTACGGTATGGTTGATAGCAAGTTATACTTAGTACCGAATTATCAGCAGATGAGTACTCCTATTTATGGACTTAGAACACCAACGAAGTTGGCAGAAAAATATTTGGATACAAAGAAAATGGAACAAGTATTCTATTCAAACAAAAATCTTTCAAAAGAATCGTATGATGTTATTGAAGAATATCTTGAAAAATTAAAGGCTAATGGTCTTATAGGGTTGGGTATTAACAATATGGGGCTACCAGTTGCTAAGGGATATGAACAAATTATAAGTTCATATCGTTATAAGATAACTGAAGATAAAGTTACAGTAGAAGATATACATAAATCGGATGAATATAAACTATATATCAAAACAATGTCTGATTGGTACAAAAAAGGGTATATAAGGAAAGACGTATTGAGTGCGAAACGTGAAGACGATAATGGTAAGGAAAATGGAAATGCAATATGGTTTGACCAGACGTGGAAAGGTGCAAAGGAAAATGATACTAAAAAATATGGTATGGATATAACTGTTATTCCTATGCAAGATTATTATTTTATACCTTATATTGCTCCTGCAGGCGGAAATGCAATTATGTCAACATGTAAAAATCCTGATGCTGCAATCAAATTATTAGAACTTATGAATAGTGAAAAAGGTAAGTCTTTGTATAATCTTTTGGTTTATGGTATAGAAGGTGAGCATTACACAAAGATGGGTGAAGATAAAATACAAACTTTGGATTATACAGGTGGAGCTACATCTTCAGCTAAATACGGTTTGTGGAAATGGGTTGTAGGTAATGCAAGTATGGCTTATGATACGCAAAGTGATACAGAAGGATGGAAAAACTATATTTTCAAACAAATTAATGAAGGCGAAGGCACTGTAAAATCAAAGCTTCTTGGATTTACGCCAAATCTTAAACCTATTGAAACAAAACTTGCACAAGTTAATACTGTAGCGACAGAATATTCGGGAGTTCTTCTTTCTGGAAGCTTAGCGGAATATGAACAACACTACAATAGTTTTATGGAAAAGTTAGAAAAAGCCGGAAATAATGAAGTGCTAAATGAATTGCAAAAACAGGTTGATGAATTTATGGCTAAAAAGAAATAGTAATATGAAACTCGAAAATTAGAAATACGATGCTTTTTGAATATTTTACATTTTATGTTTATAACCCAATAGGTCAATTTTGCGGAATAGTAACCAACTTTATATAGTATAGGTTTAACATATTTCATGCCTATTGGGTTTTGTTCATTTATGAATAAGAAGGAGGAATAAATAATATGAAATCGAAAATAATATTGCTTTTCATTGGTATTATACTACTGCTGAATATTTTCTCTGTTTGTGCTTTTGCTGATGGTGAGCTTTTTACAGATACATTTGACAATATGGCAGATGGGTATATACCAACTAATGCCGATGGTTGGTCCATGGATAGGTTTAATTCAGAACCTCAGGATAGTGTATCTGTTCAATCAGATCCCCTTATTAGTAACAATAAGGCACTGAGATTTTTTAAAAGTGATAAACTTACAAATACTGTTATTAGGTTTAGTCGGAATATTGTTGGGGCAGAGTTTGGCAGAATTGAGATTAGCTACAAATTGAGGTTTGAACAGCTTGTTCAAGAGCTTTCTTATGCTGGAACTGTAAGAGGATACAAATATGATGCAAATATGATTAGGGCTAATAATGTTCCTATTACTGTGTATGCATCAAAATTAGCAACTGGTAGCAGCATGATTTTTTCATGGCTTGACAGTGCATCTTATAATAGGTTATATCCTGTAACAGATCTCCAAAATCATACTGACAAATGGTACACTGTTAAAATGGTAGTTGATACAAACAGAGATACATACGATTTATATTTGGATGGAGTCTTAGTAAAAGAGGATCTTAAATTTAGCATATATAATGTTGTAAATACGGATACTGACGGTATCTTTCAAATGGATTTTGGAATTAAGATGACTGCTATTAATGCAGGACCTTCAATAATATGGGTAGATGATGTTTCTGTTAGAAAAGTACCTCAGCCAACTGTAGTATTATCATCTCCCGTTAATGGAGGAACAGATGTATCCATTACTCCGACGGTTAATGTTGATTTCAATGTTCCTATGAAGTCTTCATTAGTTAATAAAACTAATGTAAAAGTATTTAAAGGCACAAGTGAGGTTGCTTCAAGTGATTATAACGTAAATCTCACAACGATAGATGGACTTGCAAAGAGGATTTCTGTTAGCTTTAATAACAGCCTTGATTATAAAACTGATTATTCTGTTAAAGTGTTAAAGGCTATTGAGTCTGAAGAAAGAAACCCACTTCAAGCAGACTATACCGTTTCTTTCAAGACAAAAGCGCCTGCATTCGATGTGCATAGCTTAAAAGCAGTAGATTTTTCGAACGCTAACATAAGTTCATTGTATAATATGAAAAATCAGCCTGTTACAATAAGTGTTGCACTTAAAAATAACGAAATTCCAATTAGTCAAATGTATGCTGTTACTTTAGCTATTACAAACAAAGACGGTGATATGGTTAGAAAAAAATCCTTTGTTGGAATATTAAATAATGGTGCGTCAACAATATTAACATGGCCAGTGATTGTTCCATCGGATGTAGATAATTTATCTAAAGTTGATTGTTATATATGGTCATCCTTTACTGGTATGAAAAAATTATATTCTCAAATTACGTTACCTTAAACTATTTGGGTAAGAGGGGGACTGGTTCATGTTTAAAGAGGCAAAAATTGCGATTTTAATTGTTTCAATGCTTATAGTTAATGTTGTTCCGGCTTTTGCAATAACACCGGTAACTCAAATAACGGAAATTCATGTTGCTGTTAATGGCAACGATTCAAATCCAGGAACGATAGAAAAACCACTTGCCACTCTAAATGGTGCAAGGGAAGCAGTAAGTGCAATAAAATCAAGAATGAGCAAAGATACACCTATTACAGTGCTTTTTCATGGAGGAACATATAAATCGACTAAGACTGTAAAGTTTGACAAAAATGATTCTGGAACAGATGCAGCGCCAATTACATACGCTGCGTACAATAATGAGAATGTTATATTTAGTGGTGCTTATGACCTTGATGTTTCAAAGTTTAGAGCAGTTACTGATGAAAAAGTATTGGCAAGGCTTCCAGTTGAAGCACGTGGAAAGGTTGGGGAACTTGATTTAACATCTGTAGGCGTTCAGTCTATTCCAGCATTTCCTTTTACAAGATACAGTGGTGAAGCGTATCAAGAAAATTTGTATATAAAACCGACATATGCATATACGGGTATTTTTCTAAATGGTAACGAACAGCAAATTGCAAGATGGCCTAATGATGGTTATACACAATTTGGGAAGCTTCATGATAAAGGCTCTGTTGAATCAGGTGTATATAAGGATCCAATGGTTTTCGGATACTTTGGTAGTAGACCAGATGGCTGGAGACAAGCAAAAGATGCAATAGTCGAAGGGTATTTTAATTATGAGTATTCTTTTGAAAGAGTTCCACTTGTCAGTGTTGATCCTGAAAAAAGAACTATTTCGGCTGGTCATTTTTCAGCTGCTGGAGTAACGGAAGGTAATAGATGGGCTGTCATAAACCTTTTGGAGGAAATTGACTCGCCAGGTGAATGGTATATCGACCGACAAAATATGGTTTTATATTACTATCCTCCTTATACATTAAACAATTCAGAAATGAAAATGTCTACGTTTCAAGATACTATGATAACCATTGACAATGCATCTAATATCAAATTCTTGGGCTTAACATTTAGGGATACATGTGGAAATGTTTTTGATATGGAAAGTTGCAGTAACATTGAAATAACATCTTGCAAACTTACAAATATAGGAAGACGTGGAATAGTTATTAAAAATGGTTTGAATAACACGATAAAGGCTTGTGACATATCGTATGTTGGTGGTATAAGTGTACATATGAACGGTGGAAATCGTCAAACACTTACACCGGGTAATAATAAGGTTATTAATTGCCATTTCTATGCATTAAGTCGTGAAACAAAAACGTATGCGCCTGCTATTAACACAACTGGTGTAGGCAATATAATAGAGAATAATCTTATACACAATGGGCCTCATCAGGCGATAATGTTTAGTGGCAACGATCATAAAATATTGTACAACGAGATATATGATGTAGTTAAGGAAGCTGCAGACTCTGCTGCAATTTATGCAGGACGAGAATGGACGATGCGTGGTACAGAAATAGCATATAATTATATACATGATATCATAAAAGATCCAGGTATAACTCACCCTGTAAGTGCAATAGGGATTTATCTTGATGATATGCTTAGTGGAATAGATGTACATCACAATATATTTAATAATACAGACTTAGCATATCTCTTGAATTGTGGGCAAGATAATCGTTTTGAAAATAATATTATTTTAAATAGTACCACAGCAATGGTTCTTTCTAACTGGGGTGAAACAAGTGGAAGAAAGGGTATGATGCCTGGTTCTGGCTCAGCTCATTATGTTGGTCTTAGTGCAGTACCTTATAATAAGCCTCCATACTCAACAAAATACCCTGGATTGCTACACCTATTTGATTTTTTCCCTGGATCGCCAAGAGGAAGCTATGTGAAAAACAATATTATTTATGCATCAGGAAAAGTTAGAGTTGAGACAGAAAGCTATGTAAAGTATGGAACATTGGAAAATAATATTGAAGTTAAAGAAGACCCAGGGTTTATAGATTCAGAATCTAACAATTTTAATATTAAACATGGATCCGAAATATTGGAAAAGGTACCTGGATTTACTGATATTCCAATCGAGAAAATAGGTATATATAAGGATGAATACCGTACGGATTTAGGCGATTTAAACACAGATTTCAAGCAAACGTATCCTAAAAATGGTCAAACAGCTGTAGATGCATTAAACACTGTTTTTAAATGGGAAAATGTATATGGTGCTGACAGATATAATATTACAATAGCTACTGATTCTAATTTGAAAGATGTTGTTTTTACAGGTCAGTCACCTACTAATTTTATATCAGTAAAAGGATTGAAATCAGAGAAAACAAGTTATTATTGGAAGGTAGAGGCAGTAAATACATCTTACAATAATTCAACTAATTTAAGCAAAGGTGCACCATATCTCTTTACCACTTCTTTTTATGAATATTTGAAAAAAGATGAGTTGAAATTCACAATCAAAAGAGCAGAAGAAGTTCTTTTAGGCATTGAAGAAGGTGTTCAGCCAGGGCAATATAAGGAAGGGACTAAAGCTGAAATTCAAAAAGCGTTACAAGAGGCAAAAAATGCAGTTAATATAACTCTTTGTTTACAGAGTGTAATGGATGATGCTGAAAAGGCATTAACTGGAATATTAGCAGAACTTCCATCTAAAATTAAAAATGGTTATGCTGGCGTTGATGATATGGTGAAAGATGCTAAAGATTGGGTGGCAGCTGAAGGATCTATCAAGATTAATAATGATGAATTAACTTTTTCTGCACATGAGGCAGCAGCTGGATATTCTAAAGAATTTATGAAGAATTACGCCCTATATTGTTTTAAGTTTAATGCGGATTTTGGCACTGGTTGGGTTGGATTTGGTCTTAAACAAACTAAACCTGATAAATTTGCTTGGGCTAATAAATCTGATAGTTACCTTTTTGTAATAAAACGGGATATGATTGAATTGCAACGTTCAACAGGTGGTAATAATGAAATGTTAGCTACAATACCAAATACTTTTATTAAGGATAAAGAGTGGCAAGATGTTCAGATAGGTACAATTAATGTTCAAGGCGGTGTAAGACTTATTTTCAAAGTGGATGGAAAGGTTGTTTTTGAGCATACTGATTCCGCAAAAGCACTTACAGATCCTGGCTATTTTGTATTATATAATCCTGGGAATTCTGTTTCTATTAAACCAACGGATAATATGCCACAGGGCGATTTGGAAATTAGCACTGTCGAGAAATAATTTGAGCATTAAAATTAATGGATAGGGGGATATACTTTGAAAATTAACAGAATTCTAATATTTGTTGTAACAGCTGCAATGTTTTTAACTCCAATAGTTAATGCTGTTTCAAATCCAATAAGCGTTAGCATTGATGTATCTACAGGAATAGTGGATATATCCGGTGTCACTACCAGTGGTCAAGCTGGGAAAACCGTAACACTTATTGTTACTAATCCGGATAAAGATATTGTGAATATTCCGGATGATTCTTTAGTAATTCAAAAGCAAGGTGAAACAGTTTCTTCCGTAGGTGGGGCTTTCAACTTTGTATTTAAGATATATTTAGATGAAAATGCAAGAGCAGGAAGTTATAAAGTGTACATAGGGGGAGATGATTTTGAAACTCCTTTATCAACATCGTTTTATTATGCGACTAAACTAGAACGAGAAGCTGCAATTAGTCAAATTAATGATGCTCAGGATGCTGTAACAATGCAGCAATTAATAACGCAGCATACAGAAACGCTATTTTTACACTCAATTCCATTCGATGCAATTGATTATACGGGATTGGCAGTAAAGCTTTTAGCACAGGTTAGAGAAACTCCATTTGATATTAATAATGAAAGTTCACTCCAATCGTGGATAACGCAACAATCGGTTGTGGAAGCATATAATCAGTCCATATCAAATGTAATTTATGGAGCAGATAACACCTTTCAATATGCTAATATAGTTGGTTTTAATCAACTTGATTTGGACGTTAGAAACCTTACTGTGTATGAAACATACCAAAACCTACTATCAGAAGATGGAAAACTGGCTGTAAGGCAAAACCTTTTAGGAAAAAACTATAATGAAATAAAAGATTTGCAAAATATATTTATCCAACAAGTTGTACTTAAGGGTATAAAAAGCGTGAAAAAGGATGGATACGGTCATATTAATGGTTTGCTTATAAATAACGGAACTGCTGCTGGGCTTGATATGACAAAATACAAATTATTGAGGAGTACAGGAGATATTGATAGTGCGCTTGTTTCTCAAAGCTTTGAAACCATTCCGCAATTAAATGCTATAATTAACAATTTAATAGATATAGAAAATAGTAGTGGTAATCCAATTGGTGGTGGCAGTACAGGTGGTGGTGGCCGTGGTAATACATCATTTGCTGTTTCAGGTGATGTTTCACTGCCTATTATAACACCTATTCCAACGCCAACTCCTGTGAAAAACTTTGTTGATTTGTCGGATGTTCAATGGGCGCAAGAGGCTGTGGAAGCATTAGCAAAAAATGGTGTGGTTAGTGTAACGGAAGATGGTATATTTAGACCGAATGACCCTATTACAAGAGAAGAGTTTGTTAAAATGCTTGTTTTGGCTATGAAGGTCGATATGACTGAAATAGATGCTGGATTTAATGATGTATCGCAAAATGATTGGTTTGCTCCATATTTGGCTTCTGCTAAAAATATTGGTATAGTTTCGGGGCGTACTGATGGTTCATTTGGAGTAGGCTTGCCAATTACACGTCAGGATGTTGCTGTTATGACATATAGAGCAATTAAAAATACTGGGGTTGAATTTTTAGGGCAAGATGCTAATTATGACTTTTCAGATTCCGCTCTTATATCAGATTATGCTGTTGATGGTATTTATTATCTAGTAAAAGCACGAATAATAAACGGAATGAGTGATGGTACATTTGCACCAAATATGGAATGTACGAGAGCCCAAGCTGCAAAAATATTATATGGAATGATAAAATAGAAAGGTAGGTGTTTATATGAGTTTCCAAAAGAAATTGACTGCTTTTTTGCTGATATCAGCTGTTACAATGAATATAGGGATAACATCTATTGCATTTAACGATACAAATGATTCAGTTCAAAATAATGCAATAGAGGTCGTATCTGCTTTAGGAATAATGGCAGGTTATGAAGATGGAAGTTTTAAGCCGGATAATACTGTTACACGGGCTGAATTTGCACAGATTTTATCACAATTATACAATAAATCAGATTCTGATATCCAACAAAAGTGGGCTATGGAATTTTTCAAGAGAGAGAAAGAAGAGATAGCATTAAAAACACCTAATGAGGTGAAAACAAAATTTAATGATGTGCCGGATGACTTTTGGGCGTATCAGTATATCGAAAATGCTGTAAATTATGGTCTTATGAATGGGATTTCAAATTCAGTATTTGAGCCAGCATCAGAATTAAAATATGAAGATGCTATAAAGGCACTTGTTATTGCCCTCGGATACAGTATCAAGGCAAATATGATGGGTGGGTTCCCTGTAGGTTATATTTCACAAGCAAACAGCCTGGGAATTAATAACGGTGTAACAATTAAAATGGGTGAGACTTTAAAACGAAGTGAACTTGCGAGAATTTTCTACAATTCATTAGATGTTCAATTGTTGCAACGTGTATCGTATGGAATGGAAAATAAATTTGAAACTTTGAAAGATGATACTTTCCTTACAAAACTTCTTCATATGGGCAAGATTGAAGGTCAAATGACAGAGAATGACACGACAAGCTTAACAGGATTAAGTACAATTGGAAGGAATCAAGTGGTTATAGGTGGTGAAGTTTTTAAATTATCTGATGATGTAAAGGATTATTCATATAATATTGGACGTTATGTTAAGGCATATTACATAGACAATGAATCTGACATAGACGAGATTATATATATGAGTGATTCAAAAGGACAAGATATCATTAAGATTTCACCTAAGAATTTAGATTCATATAGTAATTATAAATTTTCATATTATGATGAAAGTAAAGCAGCACAAGAATTTGCAAGTATTCGTCCGGGCTCTCCTGTTATTTATAACGGTGTTGCTTTGCTAAGTTATGATAGTGATACGTTTTCATTTTCCCAAGGCGATATAACACTTATTTCTGATGGACGTAATGAGTACAGCCTTGTTATAGTTAATGATTATAGTAATTTTATCGTAAGTGGAATAGATACTGAAAGTTATACAATATATAATAAAGCCGCGGATAATGACGGTGCGACTGATGATTTTTCAATAGTTCTTAATGAAAACGATTCAAAACAACGCATTAAGATAATAAATACAGCAGGCAAACAAATTTCATTTGCAGATATTATGGTAGGCGATGTACTTTCAATTGCACATAATGGTTTATATTCAAAAGTAATTGTTAGTAATAATGTCATATCAAAGATATCGATAGATGAAATTAGGGTTGAAAATAACGGACAAGAATTATTTTTTGGCAATGAAAAGTATATTATATCCGACTACTATTTTCAGGCAGCTGAAAAAGCTGATATAAAAGTTGGAGATGTTGTAACGATATTTCTTGACGCATTTGGAGAGATTGCATGGATTACTGTTGAGCCTAAAGGAACCTTAATGACTGCTTGCCTTGTTGAAGTAGGCAGATTAAGAGGAGTAGAACAAAATGTGCAGATCAAAATATTTAATTCAATGGGTAAGGTTCAAGTGTTCGACACACCTGCTAAAATAAAAATTGATACTGCAAGCGGTGATTCAAAAATATTGAAAAGTGATGCAGCTTTTTCAATGCTAAGCACATTAAGTGGTTCGCTTATAAGATATTCCCTAAATGATGAAAAGAAAATAAATTTCATCGAGCTACCACTAACAAATGAGGATTATTCGAAGCAGTCAAAAGTATATAAGATGTTCGAGACAACCAGTCCTACAAATGAGTATCCATTTAAAGTAAATTTTAAAACTTTTGGTGGACAGGTATATGTTAATGATAGTACGTTAATGTTTTCGGTTCCATCGAACACTAAAGATGAAACAGGATATTTTTTGATAAAATTTCCTGATTTATCAAACGATATGCAGTATCAATTTACCGCATATTCTGCAACACCAGATACTGTTCGTGCAGATTATTTAGTTATTAAAAACCTTGTGCCGAGCATATCGCATAGTGACCGTGGTTACTTTGTAGTATCCAAAATCTCAGAGGCTATCGGGGTTGACGGTCAGCAATTAAAAAAAGTTACTGGGTGGTTGGGATCAAATTCAGGGTCGGCTGAAGTAACTTTATACGGAGATTATAATTATATTTCAAATGGACAAGTTTGTACGGCGTTTGATAATGCTTATGATATTCCTACGAATAAGCGATATAGATATAGTGTTAAACCCGGTGATGTAATTAAGTATTTAAAAGATACTTATACAGGATATGTTAAGGATGTTCAAATATATTATAAGGCAGATGCTATAAATCCCGCCTCTCCAAGTGGGGCGAAAGGATGGCTTGTTGGAACAACTGGCAAATATAATCCTAACGACGTTCTTAGCAATCCGTTTACTGCTAATAATTTATTTGTACCTACACTTGGAGGACGTAGGTTTAACAGCGGAAATATGAGATTAACCTACGGATCGGTGTATGTAAATAAATCAGGTTTTATTACAGTTACAACGCAGGATTTGAGTTCTCAAAATTACGTTGGACCGACTGATGAATGGGTTGTTGAAAGCTACGATGCGAACATGTTTAAAATAACCACCATTGAATATGGGGGTAAAGAAATTGTTGTAAAGTCTGGAAATGTCAGCGATATAAAATCTTTTAAGCAGGTTGGGAAAAATTGTTCGCGTGTTATAGCTATTACTTCAAGTGGTGATCCTACATACTTAATTGTAATTAATGGGCAACAGCAATAATAATTAATTCTACTTAATTGTGGTTCTTAAGGGGGGGATGAGATTATCATATAGCTTTAAATGAAAGTAGCAAAAACCCCGAACATATTAATTAAAATATAAGGGAGGAAAAAAAATGAACATCAAAAAAAGAATTATCAGTATCGCATTGGTTTTAACATTCTGTATGGGGTCAATTTTCGTATTCGATTTTACCGAACAAAAGGTATCGGCCGGTATAGTAGATTTGGGGAACACAGCAATAATTCCTAAGACTATGATTAAAAATGAAACTTTTGAACAAATTCCTGAAAATACTATTATGACAGCAATAAATGGCACAGCATTGTATAATGCTTCGGCAGCTAACCCACTATGGATGTCGCAATGGACCACCACAGGTGGACTTACAATTCAAGAGGTTATATCGTTAGATAACTCGAAGGTTTTGAAAAGTTATAGGTCTCCTTCTGCGGGACATAACAACGTCGATTCTTTATACGACAGTGCGAATCCTGTTGATAATACACTAAATAAGGATAATATAGTTATAGACTTTAAGTTTAAAAATGATAGTACCGGAGGCGATTCATCTGGAAGATTCAGATTTATGCTTAATGGAACCGATTCTACCACAAGTTACTTAGCATCATATATTAACAGTTCAGGTACTACGGGTGGTGCTAATTCGGTTAGCTTGTTCAACGGATTGGTTAGTACACCATCTCTTGCGAGAGATCAATGGCATCGCATTCAAATTCAGCTTGATGTCAGCAATAGTCTTGATAGAAAACTTGTAGCAGCTTATGCTGATGGTGTGTTAGTATCCGGTTCTACAAATAAATCTATACCGGCTACTTTTACTGGATTGAAGCAATTTAGCACAAACTCAACTCAAAAATTGCAGCTTCTTACCGGTGATGGACCAATCAAGGTATATTTTGATGATTTGAAAATTTACGAAGCAGAACCACAGGTAGATAGAGCGTTGATTGCTGCTGATAAAGCTGCTTTAACACTTGCAAGCCCAGTAACTGAATCGTTCACATTGCCTACACTTGGTAGCGTTAACCAATCAGTAATTACGTGGGCAACGAGTAACGCAGCTAGAATTTCGGCATCTGGTGTAGTAACAAGACCGTTATATGGTGAGCCAGATGCAGTAGTAAATATGACAGCTACACTTACTAAAAATGGTCAATCTGATACAAAAATTATTCCTGTAACTGTAAAAGCAATTACAACGAATCATGCAATAGTTGCAGTTAATGCAGCTGATGCCTCTACTATGGGTTCTTTAATTACAACCTATTACGGAATATTGGGGGTAACGTTAACTGATTATAATGCGTTAACTAATAAGACTCCGGTTCATACAGCACTTGTTGGACAAAACTTTAATAATGAAGTTGAATTTCAGGCTGTATTTGATTCTGTAGTGGCATCACAAAAAGCATTTCAAGCGTGTGATGTGTTAAGCGTAACAACGCCGGCAGATGCAATTATAGGTACAAATACAATTGATGCAATAATGTTAAGCACTGCAAATATAACCGTTAATGTTACACCAAGTACTAATGCGACATGGAAGCTTTACAGTGATGCTGCTTGTACTTTAGAGATTAGCACCAAGGCTATGTCATTAGTCACAGGTGATAATATTGCTTATGTTAAGGTAACATCGCAAGACCCATCAGTTTCTAAGATATATACACTAATAATTGTTGTGGGTGACCCTGTTGAAATAGCAGTGGCGGCTATTAATTCAGCATCTACTAACTATGGTATGGGTGAAGTGATTGCACTTAAAGCAACAACATTAGGACTAGACCTTACAGATTATAATCTGTTAGCAGATAAGACTCCAGTTCATTTAGCACTTTTTGGCAAAGCTTTTGTTAATGCATCTGCTGTGCAAGCCGCTTTTAATACTGCGGTAGCAAATGCAAAGGCATCAGAGACTGTAATTGCTTTAATAGCAGCGCTACCTGTTACTGTAACACTTGCAAATAAGCCGGCAGTAGTGGCAGCAAGAGTTGCTTATAATGCTTTGACAGATGGGATACAAAAAGACGCTGTTACAAACCTTTCGACGCTAACAACAGCAGAAGCTGCAATTGCTGTATTAGTTGCAAATAATGCAAATATAACTAATGGTACTTCTTTAATAACTATTAAAAGATTTATAAAGAATGAAACATTTGAATATATTCCTGCAAACACGAATATGACAATAAATTCAACAATGTACAATGCATCAGCTACTAACCCAACATGGATGACAAAGTGGCAAACCCCAGCCGGTACAAACGTTCAGAGAATTGTTTCTATGCTTGACGAAAAAGGTGACTATACTAACGTTAAAGAAACCTCTGAAATTAATACCAATCATGGAAACGGAACTAAATATATTTTATTTGATAAGGCAACTTTTGCAGGTGATAACACGCTCTATAGTGATAAGGTAGTTTTCGACTTAAAGTTTAATATACCAACTGATGCAGTAGATGGAAGATCTCAGTTTTCTGTTGATTCTACTCCAACTGGTGGATCAACAACTGGAAATAGACTTGTTGAAATTTTCCCTAATAGCGGAAGCACAGGTTCAGTTACGTTTTTTGGTGATGAAGGAGCAATATTTGTTCATAACATAACTAAAGGTGCATGGCATCGTGTTCAATTGCAGTTTGATACGACAGATGCTCTTAATAAAGTATGCGTAGGAGTTTATTTGGATGGAGTATTAGTAAATGGTACTACAAACAAAGCGGCTACAAAGATGCCTCGATTTAGTACCTTTGACGGATCAATTATTGTAAAGAGCAATGACTATTCAATAAATGGTTCTGATACAACAACATTACATCGTATGTTATATGATAATATAATGATATACGAGCCTAATGGTCCGTTTTATTCAACTGTTCCTACTTTGACATATGGTGATGGAAGCGCATTGCAAGGTTCATTAACCCAAGGTCAAGTAGTAAAGGCAACTATAGGTTTAACAAATAAAACTGCAATAGAGGAACAAGTAACATTAATATTGGTGGCATATAAGGATAATAAGTTTGTAACCTGTGTGTTTGAAGACAAAATTGCTTTGCCTTATACTAACAATGTTCCTAATAGTATTGAAATGACCATTACAGATACTATGGCAGGATGTGAAGTTAGAGCTTTTGTTTGGGAAAATATATTAAATATGAAACCTTTGGTTGCTCCAGCAAAATATCCTCAATAAAACAATAGAGATATAAGCTGGATAATATTGGGAGGAATTATAGGAGAATGATAATTTCTTTTGTAATTCCTCTTTGATATTTACTCAAAATACTCACTAATAGGAGAAATCAGGAGGCGTGGGAAATGAAAAAATATATTGCGCATTATAAAATAAATAAGGGTATTTGCATGCTTATTGTGGTTTTCACTATTTTAGTGAGTGTGTTACTTAGCAAAGACGTAAATAATGTTCAAGCAGCAAATGTTACATATTACTATGTTGATATAGTAAATGGAAACGATAGCTATGACGGAACATCTACGGCAACAGCTTTTAAGACTATAAAAAAAGCAAAAGATACTGTTAGGACTATAAATGCAAATATGAGCAATGATATAGTTGTGTATATTAGAGAAGGAATATATTATCTGGGCGAAGATTCGAGTACAAGTTCTGGACTTGTATTTAATCAGAGCGATTCTGGCAGCAATGGATTTAAGATTATGTATGCCAATTATAACGGGGAGAATGTTTCAATTGTAGGCGGAAAACGTATCTCGGGCTGGACTTTGGATTCGGGGAATATTTATAAAACCTATGTGGGTACGAGTTGGAAATTTTATGAATTGTTTGAAAATGGTGTGCGTTCGGTAATGGCAAGAACGCCAAACACTGGATACATTAAAGTTGAAGGACCGGTAAGTGGCGATACTACCAACACAAAGTTTTATTTTAAGGCTGACGATCTTATTCAGGACGGTAGTGATGATTATGCATATGCACAAGTATCCATATCGACTGGTATTGATTATGGTACAAAAATTGACCCCATTTCAAGTATTGACTGGACAAACAGGATTATAACATTGTCATATACGATGAATGAGTCAATTTATGCAAATAAAAGATACTATGTAAGAGGGGCTAAGTCATTCCTTGATCAACCGGGAGAATTTTATCTTGATGAGTCAACAGGATACTTGTATTATTATCCCAGAACAGTACCTATTGCCAATCAGACAATTGTGGCACCGACTACTCTATCTGCAATCAATTTATATGGTAGTAGCACATCGAGTTTAGTGCAAAATATAGAATTTCGAGGGCTTAATATATCTGTTTCTAATTTTTCGAAAGCATTAGTAGATGGAGTGGGTAACGTTAGATCAGGACTTATTGCATTCACAAATGCTTCATATATCTCTTTTGTAAATTGCAACATTACAAATTCTGGATATAGCGGTGTAACAATGAATAGTTATTCCCAAAATAATAAGATTATTAACTGTACAATAGACCAAGTTGGGCATCATGGTGTGTATATGGTGGGCGATTCTGTTGGTAGTGGCAGCCATGCCAGCCCTGCTGAATCATATCAAAATAAGTTTAACACTATATCAGGTAACAAGATAACTAACACAGGAAAACAGTTGGATGATGGTTGCGGAATAAATCTTTCTCAAAGTGGAGATAACGAGATTTCATATAACGAAATTAGTAATACCACACGGTCTGGAATTAATTTGATGGGAAGATCATATTCAGATATGATCGGCAAGACATATTATGGCGTACCAGTTACTTATGATAATCATTGGGATTTTTTGCATTCGAGGAATAACAATATTAAATTTAATGATATTTCAAATGCACTTACAAATACACAAGATGGCGGAGGAATATATTCATGGTCATCAGGAAAAGGTAATATTTTCGATAATAATCGTGTTCATGATTTTACCTCATCTATAGTTGGTGGTGAAACATTCGGATTATATTTGGACGATAATTCAGATTATAATACAGCAAAGAATAATATTTTTTATGGTGTTGCAATGGGTGTTGGAGCAGGGTCTTGTCCCGTATATATCAAAGGAATATATAATGTTTTTACAAACAATATTATTGCTGATAATGGTGGAGGCACTCATGATATGATATTTCGTGCCTATGGAGGAGTCCCCAATCATCATATAACGCTTACCAAAAATATCATTTATAAAGTTGGCGGGCAACAGTATTATAATTTTTTTGATTGGAGTTCTGACAAGGTAATGCAGTCCGATTATAACACATATTATCATCCATCTGGGAGCGATAAGGTTATCTTAAACGGATCAAAGACGTGGGACTATTGGAAAACTGTTAATGGTAATATGTTCGACCAAAATTCAATTATTGCAGACCCTTTGTTTGTTGACAGGCTCAATCATAACTATACACTTGAGCCATCTTCGCCAGCTTTAATTAAAGGGTTTATAAATATTAATCAAAATGAAATAGGGATGTATAGAAATTCTGAAAATATCATTCAGGCAGAAAATTATGATAATATGATGGGTGTATCTACTAATGGTAGTGTCTTATCATCCTGTGATAATAATGATTGGGTATATTATAAAAATATAGATTTTGGTAGCGCCGGTATAAATTCATTTTATGCTAAATTAGCATTGTCAGCACCATATGCTGGAGGAAATATAGAAATCAGATTAGACGGTATTACAGGAACGCTAATAGGAAATTTAGTAATTGAAGATACAGGTAGTTTTGATAATTTCGATATAAAAAGCACTACTATAACAGGTGCAATAGGAAAACATGATTTGTATTTGGTTTTTAAAGGCGGAGCTGCAATATGTAATCTTGATTGGTTTAATTTTACAGCCCCATCTATATCTGAAGCATTATTGGCTTTTAATACTGCCAATGCAGATGATATAGGAGCTGTAATCACTGCGTATGCAGCAACATTAGGACTTGACCTTACATATTATGATTCATTATCATCAACAAATAAGAACACCATGCATATGACTCTTGTCGGAAAAACTTATACTACTGCATTAGATGTGCAAGCTGATTTCAATCTTGCGGTGGCAAATGTGAGGCCAGCTGTAGCACCTACAATCAATATTCAACCTGCAAGCGTTAATAGAAATATAGGAGAAACAGCAACATTTTCAGTATCAGCAACAGTTAATGATGGAGGAATACTTTCATACATATGGCAGAAATCAACTGATAACGGTGCTAACTGGGTTGATGTTGCAGGAGCAATTTTTGCAAGCTATACAACAAGTGCAATTGTTACAAGTGACAATTTAAACAGATACAGGTGTGTGGTAACAAACAGCGTGAATATTACCACAGCCTCAATAACATCAAATGAAGCGATATTGACATTAAATTTCCAAGAGCCATATTTAATAACTGCTAAGACTCTAATTAAAAACGAAACATTTGAACAAATTCCTGCAGGAACAACTCTGACAGCAAACAATGGAACATCCACATATAATGCTTCAGCTGCTAACCCACTTTGGATGACAAAGTGGAACAACCCTGGAACAGGTAACGTTCAGAAGGTTATTTCATTAGATAACTCAAATGTTTTGGAAACTTATAGAAATTCAGGGAATAATAATTTAGTTACTTTATATGATAGTGCAAATACACCATATGCTGATAATACTCTCAAAAAAGATAATGTGGTTTTTGATTTTAAATTTAAATGTGATAGTGTCGGCTCCGGTTCAACAACAGGAAGGTTTAGGCTTATGCTTAACGGAACCACTGCTGCCTCGAATTATTTGGCGCAATATGTAAATAGTGCTGGTACTGGTTCAGGGGATAATAGGGTAAGCATATTAAACGGATTAGTTTACACACCATATCTTGCTCGAGATACTTGGCATCGTATTCAAATCCATCTTGATACCACCAATAATCTTGATAAAAAACTTGTAGCAGTTTATGCGGATGGGGTGTTAGTGCCTGGTTCAACAAACAAACCGATACCAACTACTTTTACTTGCTTAACACAATTTAGTACAAGTGCCATGCAAAAAGTGCAGCTTTTTACTGGTGATGGAGTAATCCAAGTATATATAGATGATTTGATGATTTATGAACCTAATGCCCCATTTTACACAACTAATCATACTTTAACATATGGTGACGGAAGCGCATTGGGAGGTTCATTAACAGCAGGTCAGGTTGTAAAGTCGAGTATAAGTGTTTCGAATAATACATTTTCAGAAAAAAAGGTAAAATTAATCTTGGCTGCATATAAGGAAAATAGGATGGTAGATTTTGTAACTGATGATAGCACTCTTCAAATGGGTACAAAAGATGAGTTGCTTAGCGTAAGTATGACAATTACAGATGCTATGCAAGGATGTTATGTTAAATCCTTTGTTTGGGATGACTACCTTAATATACGTGAAATAGTTACTCCTATGAAGTATCCTCAATAATTATAGAGAAAGGAACATATCAATTATGGAGAAAAACAACACCTTGATAAATTCATTTTACGAAAGGTTGAAACCTGTTCGTAAGGCATGTGGTTTCAAAATGGATGGTTATTTTGTTTGGTGTGGTTCTGTTATAAAAGCGGAAGATAACAAATATCATATGTTCGCATCCCGTTGGCCAATAAGCACAGGCTTTCCTGACGGTTATAGGACAGACTCTGAAATTGTGAGAGCTGTATCCGATAATCCTGAAGGACCATATAAATTTAAAGAGGTTGTTATTGCTGGTAGGGGTGGAGATTATTGGGATGCTCAAATGGCACATAATCCTACTATTATTAAGTTAGAAAATGCGTATGTGCTTTATTATCTCGGAGCTAAAACTTCTGATTCTAGAACACGCACAATAGGGTACGCATACTCAAATAGTATTGAAGGACCATGGCAAAGAATAGATAATAATATTTCCCTTATGCCTGATTCTAATAATCCCTCTGTTGTGGCTAAGCCTGATGGAACATTATTGTTGGTTTTTAGATACGGTGATATGAAGTTAGGAATTGCACAAGCTAAATCATTCGATGATGAGTATATTATTGTAAATGAAGACGTCATGCCCGGAAAAAACCTAGAAGATCCATTTATTTTTTATAACAATGATCATTACGAAATGATAGTAGAGGATAATGGGGGCAAGGTTACAGGGCATGAACGATATGGAGCACATCTGATTTCTAAGGATGGCATATCTGATTGGACGGTAAATACTCCTTCAATTGCATATGATCACCATATAAAATGGGAGGATGGAACTGAAACCGTTGCAGACAGAAGAGAACGTCCTCAACTTCTTTTTAATCAATATAACAATCCAACGCATTTATTTACAGGAGTGAAAATAGGAGAGCAAACATTTAATATTGCACAAACTATAGAAGATACAATAATTAGGGGGTAATAAAATGGATAAAAAAAGATATGTACAAGTAGGAGTGGGAGGAAGAGCAAGGTTTTTCTATCAAGCAATTATTAGAGATTTTGCGGATACCTCTGAGCTTTTAGCATTTTGCGATGTAAACCAAACCAGAATGGACTATGCTAACAAAACACTTGTTGAAGAATTAGGCAGTAAGCCAATTGCAACATATAAAATGGAAGATTTTGAAAAAATGATAACGGAGCAAAAGCCAGATGCCGTTATTGTAACGTGCATAGACCGAGCTCATCATAAGTATATAATTAAAGCAATGGAGTTAGGTTGTGACGTTATAACTGAAAAGCCAATGACGATTGATGAAGTGAAATGTCAGCAGATTTTAGATGCGTCCAAAAGAACTGGCAAGAATTTAAGAGTAACATTTAATTACCGATATGCACCACACAACACAAAGATACGTGAGCTAATAATGGACGGCGTAATAGGTGATGTAACTTCTGTGCATTTTGAATGGTTGTTAAATACAAGCCATGGTGCAGACTATTTTAGACGTTGGCACAGGGATAAACGCAACAGTGGTGGGCTTTTAGTGCATAAATCAACCCATCATTTTGACTTAGTTAATTTTTGGCTTGGCACACATCCAAAGACAGTTTTCGCAATGGGAGATTTGATGTTTTACGGACGTGAGAATGCTGAAAAACGTGGTGAAACAAAGTTTTATTCACGAACGAATGGGAGTGCAAATGCTGAAAATGACCCATTTGCTCTAAATATGGCTGAAAATGAAGGCTTAAAGGCAATGTATTTAGACGCAGAGCATGAGGATGGATATATAAGAGACCAAAGTGTATTTGGAGATGGAATAAACATAGAAGACACAATTGGCGTAATGGTCAGATATAAATCTAACGCGATATTGACTTATTCGCTAAATGCATATATGCCATGGGAAGGCTTTCGTGTAATGTTTAATGGAACAAAAGGAAGAATACAGGCTTCAATCATAGAACAAACATATATAAATGGTGGAGGCGATGTGGCATTAGAGGGAGCAGTTGAGCAAACAAGCATAGGCGTTTTCCCTATGTTTGGCAGTCCTTATCAAGTTGAAATTGAAGAAGGTGTTGGAGGGCATGGCGGCGGTGACCCAGTGCTACTTAATGATGTTTTCGGCACACCTAAGGAAGATAAATTCAAAAGAGCAGCATCACATATTGACGGTGCAATGTCCATACTAACTGGAATTGCAGCTAATAAGGCTATTGCAACAGGATTGCCAATTGATGTAGATAAATTAGTTAAATTTGATTAATTGGAAGGAATGAATATATTTATGAAAGCTAAAGTGGCATATTTAGTAGAACCGGGTAGGTTTGAAATTAGAGAAGATGAAATACAAGCAGGCGAAGGGCAAGTTATATTAAAAATTGCGTCTTGTGGACTTTGTAAT